>ENA-ORTH01000027-ORTH01000027.1-human-gut-metagenome-genome-assembly--contig:-NODE-27-length-153078-cov-17.227495_pt1 | contig 153078 bp, 135 predicted proteins | sample MGYA00241914_ERZ509192 | MGnify/ENA primary metagenome ERZ509192 (study PRJEB26280, sample SAMEA2338826) | human gut metagenome | biome: human gut; feature: human-associated habitat; material...
GCCGTCGGCGAGGTAGCCCTCCTGGTCGAAGTTCATGATCTCGATCTTCTCGGTCTCCTTCATGGATGCTCCCTTCGCCTTGGATCTGAATCCACTTATCAAGTCGCGCCATTTTGACACCACTTGCGTTATCTCAGTTATACACTTTTTGATACCAATTATGAGGAGCGCAGCCTTCCTTCCGCCGAGCGGTCGATTCTGAACGGTAATTGGTTTTAAATTCATAGAAACTAATATAAGTTGCGAATATTCCGCGAAGACTCCCGCCCACATGGAAGGCCGCATGGCGCCGACACTTCACTTACACCCATATGGAGTCGGGACACAGGTCAAAACGGGGCGCCGGTCCGATTGCCGACGCCCCGCGAAACCCCCTGGAACAAGCTGCGTAATTTTTACCCGTCCCCAATTGATCAATACTCGTAGGTGTACCCGCTCCTGCGGCCCGTGTTGAGCGCGTAGGCATGCTCAACGGGACGCCCCTGCTCATCGAAGCTCAGGCACTCGAGGGAGAGCGCAAGGCTTCCGGGCTCGACCTGCAGCAAACCCGCATCGCGCGTGGACAGCGCGACGACATCGAGCTTCTCCTGCGCGAGCGCCACCTTGCGTCCGCACATCGCGTACGTCTCGTAGAGGCTGAACACCGAGACGTCCACGTCCTCGATCCCCGGGAAGAACTTCACAGGGATGAGCGTCTGTTCGAGTGAGACGGGAACGCCGTCGATGCTGTTCAGGCGGCGGATCGAATAGAGCTCGTCGTCCTCGTCGATGTCGAAGAGGTCAGCGTACCACGGCCCCGCGGCGCGCTTGGTCTTGGAGAGCTGACGCACAGACGGCGCGCTCTCATCCGCCTTGACCCACGCGCGAAATCCCGTAGCGTGCGCGTACTGGCCCTGGCCGACGCGGGACACATAGGCGCCCTTGCCCTGCACGCGTCTGATCAGCCCCTGGGTGACGAGCCCGTCTATGGCGTTGCGCACCGTCAGACGCGTCGTGTCGAACTCCGTCGAAAGCTCATGCTCGGAGGGGATCGCGGTGCCAGCGGCGTACGTGCCGTCCGCGATGCGGTTCCGGATGATCGACCTGATCGCGAGGTAACGGGGCTCAGAGCCGCCGGAAGCGCAATCTTTTACCAGGTGATCCATGAACTCTTCACCCCCTTGGGCCTGGAGCCGTTCTCGCAGCCGTTGCTGGCGAAGCGATAGCGGCTCGGAAGGATGACTGCCTTTAGGTACTCGACGGGCACGCCGTCCGCCTGACGTTCGAGAGCGCGCTCGAAAAAGACAGGAGAACCTTCCTCAACCTGCAAGAGCAGGGCCTCCTCGACGGTGGCGCGGGCGATGCTGATACGCTCCTGCCCATGGCCAACATGGACGTCGTAGCTCTCGCCGAGAACGTCGTAGAGGCTCTCAGTCGCGAAATCATGCGTCTCAATACCGGGGCAGATCGAGTAATTGACATAGGCGGTCTCGATCGCGACGGGCTCGTCATCGGCGAAGCGGATGCGGCGCATCTCGAACAGGCGCGCACCCACGGGAAGCTGGATTCGCTCGGCGAGGTCCTCATCCGCCTCGATCAGACGGGCGTACACGAGATGCGATCCGGGCTCTCGACCGGCTCGGCGGACGGCATCGGAGAAGTTGTAAATCTCCTGGAAGATGTTGATGGGCTTAGGAGGGAGCACGTACGTGCCCGACCCCTGCCTGCTCTCCAGCACGTGAGTGGAGACGAGCTGCGTGATGGCGGCCCGCAAGGCGGCACGGGACACACCGAGCCTCTCGGCGAGCTCGCGCTCGGGCATCAAGCGGTCACCGCCCTTGAGGCCCTCGCTTTTGATGTACCACAAGATTCCCTCTTGGGCGCGATCCTTAGGGGGTATCCCCGAACTCGAAACAGACACGCCGCCCGCCTTTCGCTCGTCGGCCGATGCGCACGGAAAACCAACCGATACTAGAGGTTAATGGAAGACCGAGTTCCGGCCAAGGGCCCCGGTTTCAGCCGAGGGGCCCTCGCCCCGGTCCACCCCGATCGAGGCGTCACAGCCCCAGGATATCGGGGATCGAGTCGATAATCACATCAGCTGCATCCTGAGAGAAGCCGAAGCGCTCCTCGCGCTTGGCAACCACCGTAAGGCCGGCGGCTTTGCCCGCGGTGATGCCGGGCACGGAGTCCTCGATGCAGCAGCACGCCGATGCGGGAAGCCCCAGCGCCTCGAGCGTGTGCAGGTAGATCTCGGGATTGGGCTTGCTTTCGTGGAACTGCTCGCCGCTGGTCACGAGCTCGAATGCGCCGGAGAGGCCGCACACGCCGAGCACGTGCAGGATATTATCCATCGGCGAGGATGAGGCGAGCGCCACGCGGACGCCACGGTCCTTGAGCGCGTCAACGGTCTCGACCACACCGGGGTTGAGCAGGGAGGCGTAATCCGCCGGATGGTCCTTCGCCCACTCGTCGTAACGGGCCTCCGCCTCCTCGATGCTCAGCTCCACCCCGCCCATGGCGAACCACCGAGCCAGGTTCTTCTGAAAGTCCTTGTACGACGCCCCCACGGCGCGGCTCAACTCCTCGTGCGAGACGGGCATCCCCGCCGCCGTGTACATCTCATCGAGCTGGTCGAAGTAGAAGCGCTCGGTGTCCACGATGACGCCGTCCATATCAAAGATGACGGCCTGATACGGAAAACGATCCTGAGCCATGCGGCCCCCTTTCACTTCCCCGCACGCGGGGGTCTATCCCAAAATTTCATCAAGCGCCAGCGCGATACCGTCCTCGTTGTTGGAGGCCGTCACCATATCCGCTGCCGCCTTGGCCTCGTCGATCGCATTGCCCATGGCAACGCCCTCGCCCGCCCACCTGATCATGGACACGTCGTTTTGCCCGTCACCGAACGCGACGACCTCCGAGGCGTCGATGCCGAGCTTGGGTAGGGCGCCCGTGAGTGCGCGGCCCTTGTCGACGCCGGGCGCCATGAACTCGAAATAGAAGTCGGCCGTGAACATGGCGGAGAGGCGGCCGTCGAACGGCTCGGCCATCGACCGCCAACGCTCTTGCAGGTACTCGGGCTCGGAGGCGCACAGAAGCTTGTCCTGCGGGGTCGCACAGACCTCGAGCAGGTCGTCGACCTCGCACGGCACGAGGTCGCACATGCGGCACTCGTGTTCGACGATATCGAGGTCCTCACCGCGGTAACGGATGACATGGCGCGATGAGCGCTCGACGAATAACTCCCCGCCCCGGGTGATCCAGGGGATGACGTCGAAGTCCCGCACGTGCCCTATGAGCTCGCGCATCGTGTCAGAGTCGATGGGCTGGTCGTAAAGGACCTCATCGGTCTGGGCGTCGACGACGTGCGCGCCGTTGAACGCGACAAGGAGGCCCCCGTGCTCGCTCAGCGCCAACTCCGAGGCGATGGCGCGCAGCCCCTGGACGGGCCTGCCCGAAGCGAGGATCAGTTTGACGCCCGCATCCTGAGCGGCGAGCAGGGCCGTCTTCGTGCGGGGCGTGACGACCTTACGGTCATTCGTGAGCGTGCCGTCGATATCCAGCGCGATCGCCTTAATTGCCATACGCGAAAACCTTTCCGGAAGATACATTCCACTGGAATATCATACCGCTTTGCCGAACCTCGATTTGGGGACAGTCCCTAAATCGAGGTTTCCGCAGCACGAGAACGCGCGCGGGCGTCGAGGGCAAGATTGACCACGATGCTCGCCACGATGAGCGCCGCACCGGCGAGCGCTGTCTCGCTGAACGTCTCCCCGAAGATGAAGAACGACCACGTGGGGGCCATGATGACCTCGCTCATGCAGATGAGGTTCGCCGTGAACGCCGGGACCTTGCCGATGCCCTTGGAAAACAGGATGTTCGCGAAGCTGCTGCAAAACACGCCGCTCGCAGCCATGTAGCCCCACTCCGCCGGGCTCACCTGCGGCAGGCGGTCGAACATGAACAGCAGCGGCACCATCGAGCAGACGCTCGCCACCAAAGAGGACACGAGAGGAGCGGCGCCGGGGCGCGAGTTGAGGTAAAACTGCAAGCCGAACGACGCCCCCGACGCGATAGCCAGGAGATTTCCGAGCATGCCCTCTGCCGAGAGCGACCCCATAAAGAACAGAGCCATCCCCGCGAACGCGCCCAGTACGACCAGCACGTGACGTAGCGCGGGCATGCGCCTCTCAGCCAAGCTCTGGTACACGATGACGAAGATCATGGATGTGTACTGGAGTACGATCGCGTTTCCCACGGTGGTGAGCTGGTTGGCATAGCGAAAGGTCAGGCCGGTGAAAAACGACGCCAGCCCGACGCCCACGATGAGCGGGCTGAACCTCAATTGCGGACGCGCCACCACGAGCGTGAACACGAGCACAATCGTGGAGGTCACCCCGCCGATGAGAAACGGAGACTGCGTATTCCATTTGGTGAGGATCCCCATGAAACTCCAGCACACCGCGGTGCCGAACAGGCAGAACACACCGCGCAACGCGCGACGGTCATCGTAAGTCGTGCTCACGCCCTCCATCGGCGCACCCCTCCTTCGATTCCAAGAACCTCAATTTAGGGACTGTCCCTCAATTGAGGTCCGCTACTCGGCAAAGCCGGCCTGGGCGAGCTTTTCCTTGCAGATTTCCTCATAGTCGGCGGTCTTGCAGCTTACGACCCGCTCGAAGCGGTCGAATAGCGGATGGCAGGGCTCGCAGCCCAGCTCGCGCATGGCGCGACCGGCGAACACCTGGACGGCGGGCAGCAGGACGAACGGGGCCACCTCGGGCTCCACATCCCTCCCGAGGCATATCGCGTTCGCGTCGCCATCCTCGATGCCGTAGCAGGCCAAAAGATAAGCGTGGTCCGTCACCGCGCGGGTCGCTCGGTAAATCTCATGTGTACGGCCGGGCGCGAGGCTCGGATCGAGGAAGAGCGCCGTCGAGCGCGGGGTCAGCTGCATATTGGGACCGTGGATATACTCCTCGGGCTCCAACGCGATGGCGGGAGCCTTGAGCGTCTCCTGCCATTTGAGCGCGCCCTCCAACGCGATGCCGTAGGCGGCGCCCGCACCGCACATGAACGCATGTCCGGGGGCCAAAAACGCCTCACGATCCGCATCCATGAGGGCGTGCGCCCGCCGCTGCATCTCGCGGTGCATGTCGGGAACCTCGGAAAGGCGCCCCATCCACGCCGACCGCCCATCACCGTCGATCGCCCCCAGGGCCTCGGCTGTCGCGAGGCTGAACAGCGCGATGAACTCCATGAGCGTGAGCACGCCCATGGTCACGAACCCGACCGTCTCGTTTCCCACGCCGTATTCGAAGATCGCGTCGACCTCGTCGCGCAGGTCGGCCTCGACGTTGCCCGTGAGGGCCACCGTCTCGTGCCCCCGCGAGCGCGCGGCGCGCACCGCCTCGATGATGTTCGTGCTGCAACCGCTCTGCGAGACAAAGACCTCGAACGCATCGGACGCCATGACATCCAGGCGCTCGAGTTCATCGAGATAGCGCGACGGGGTGAAGACGTCCACCCGAACGCCCAGGACGCGCTCGGCGAAGGGGCGCGCGGCCACACAGGAGTTGTACGAGGATCCAGACGCGACGAAGCGCAGGTCGCGCAAACCACGGCGCGCATAGCGCTCGACCAGGCCGCCCACAAGGGCATCTGCGCGGGTGAGGTTCTCCTCGAACACCCGAGGCGACATCTCGATATAGGTTTCCATGGTCGGCTTGGCGTTGCTCATGGGACGCAGCCCCCTTATATCCGGCACGCGTGGCGCGCATAAATGAACCCGCATGCTCGACTATACGGCCATGCGGGTTCTCTCAGCTGAATAATCCTTGAGTGGTATTAAATTATCCGTAGACGTATACTGAAGTCCGGCTGCGCATCACATGGAGAACGTGTAGCGTGAGCCGATGATAAGCTGCTTGCCCGCGTACAACGGATTCCCGTCCTGATCGCGATACAGGCCCTCCAGGCTGAAGAGCGGCTCCCCCACCGGAACGGAGAGCGCATGGGCGACCTGCTCGTCGGCGAGCTGGGTGCTGAGCATCTGGGCGCTGTCGCGATGGGGGCACTGACCAGTCGCATTGCGAATGAGATCGAAGATCGAGGCGTTCTCAAGTTCGGCGGTCTCGAGGAACTCGTGCCCCTCCCGTGCGAACAGGCAGTGGTCGACCATGATGGGAGTGCCGTCCGCCGTGCAAACGCGGTCGATGGCGATCAGGCGCGCGCCCTCGCCGAAGAACTCGCGCGCAACGGGTGGAACGTCCACCACCTCGCGGCGAAGCAGCGTCGAACCGGGCTCCAAACCGTTTTGACGACATGAGGCCGAGAAACCGTTGAGCGCGGCGCGACGGTCGTCATGGGCCATCGGGGCGCGATGGGCCTCCTGGACGAACGTGCCCTTCCCCTGGCGTTTGGCAAGGAGACCCTCATCGACCAGAATCTCGATGGCCTTGCGGACGGTGATGCGGCTCACACCGTACAGGTGGCTCAACTCGGGCTCCGTGGGAATGCGGGCACCCACGTGGTACACGTCGTTCACGATCGCCTCGCGCAGGTCGTTTGCGACCTGCTGGTACAACGGCGTCGCGGAATCACCCGCCAGTTTTCCGGCCATCTTCATCCCTACTCCGGCGACAAGCGCCTCTCCTCAGTAAAATACGTCTTATTACCTTATATACCATATCAAGTAAAGGGCGCGGTCGACCTCGCGATCGACCGCGCCCAGGGCAACGACACAGGTTTTGCCAAGATTATGCCAAAACGCCCGTGAAAGCGCCGAGGATGCCCACGATCATAGTGATGACGATGAGCAGCATGGGGTTCGCCTTCTTGGCAAGGGCGGCATAGTAGAGCACAAGCGCAACCAGGGCGAGCGTGCCGGGCATAATGCTGTCGAGCACGGACTGAATGGTCTGGACGCTGTCGCCCGAGCCGAACTCTATGGGAATCGACACCGACGTCATGGACACGGTCATGGCGCCGAGGACCATGATACCCACGATACCCGCCGCGTAGATGACCTTGTTCATGAGGCCGCTCTCCTGCGCCGCCGTGAGGAACGACACACCGAGCTCGTAGCCCTTCTGCGCGCCGATGATGCGCGTGAGGAAGCACGGGATGTTGTAAATCGCGAGGAAGGCGATGGGGCCGAACGGGTTGCCCGCGAGAGACAGGCCGATGCCGACGGCGGCGGCGATCACACGCAGCGTACCCAGGAACAGAGAGTCTCCGATGCCGGATAGCGGGCCCATGAGCGCCGCCTTCACGGAGCTGATGGTCTCGGGCTCCATCTCGCCCTTCGCGACGCGTTCCTCCATCGAGGCCACCACGCCACCCACGAACGGGGCGAAATACATCGTGATGTTGAAGAACTCGAGATGGCGGGTGAGCGCGGCGGCATAACCCTCGGGATCGTCACGGTAGATCTTCTTGAGCAGCGGCGTGAGCATCATGCAAAACGGAATGCTCATCTGCTTGGGATAATTCCAGGAGTACTCCATGCCGAGCGCGCCCGGATTCACGGCCATGCGCGTAAGGTCGCTCTTGGTGATGGTGGCACCCTGCGTGGATTCGGGCTTAGAAGTCATCGTCATCGCCTCCAGCGATACCGGCGGTCGCGGCGGCGGGAGCGTCACCGAAGAGGTCGATCTTCTCGATGGCGATCACCACGGCCAGGATAGCGACGGCCAGGACGGACAGATTCAGATAAGCGGCGAGAGCGAAGCCCAGCACGAAGAACGGGACGAGCTTCTTGTTCACGATCATGCGCATGAGCATGGCGAAGCCCATGGCGGGAAGGATGCCGGCGGCGATGCCCATGCCGTCGAAGACGAAATCGGGCACGGCGTCGAGCACCGCGGTCACGGCGTCCGAGCCGAAATAGAAGGCCAGCGCGGTCAGCGTGAACGTCCAGATGGTCTTGCCGACCATACCGATGAGCACGTACGTGAGCTTGATCTTTCCATCGTCGCCGACCTCGGCGCCCCTATCTGCGATCTGCAGGAACATCGGGGTGATGGCGTAGAAGAAGTTCTTGACTCCGAGCGCGGCGAGACCGATGGGCATGGCGAGGGCGTACGCGGTCTCGAGACCGGAGCCCGTGGTGATGGCGAATGCGGTCGCCAGGGTGCCAGCGGTGTTGACATCCGGCGGGATGTAGGCACCGACCGAGATGGCGCCCATAAAGAGGAGCTCCAGGTTGGCGCCGATGACCAAGCCGGTGTGGAGGTCGCCCAACACGAGTCCGACGATCGGGCCGATGACGATGGGGCGGTTGATGTGGCTGGTGCCCAAAGCCGTGTCGAACGTCGCGAACGCCGCGACCAGACCGACGAGCAATGCCTGAACGAGCATGACCGTCTCCTTTCCTTATAGATGGGTCCCACCGAGCAAGCGGTCACACGATGGGAAGCGGTCGAGGAACCGGCGGGCGCGCGGGCCTAAACCCGTGCACCCACCGGGCAGATCCCGCAAGATAGCTCACGGGACGTGGGGGCGCTTAGTACGCGAACTGACGGTAGTAGCGACGATAGGCCAGGTTGTGCTTCGTGATGCGCTCGTAGTGCTTGGAGAGGCGCTCGTGCAGCGTCGCGGCGGCGATCATCGGGGAGACCAGCGGGCGGAACTCGTCGTCCAGGCCGGAGACGGCATACTCGGCGGTGTCGATGACCGCGAGCTTATCGGTGTACTGCTTGCAGAAGACCTCGGCACGGTTGTCGAGCTCGCGGCACTCATCCTCGCCCTTGGTGATGATCACGGGCACGCCGGGCTCGACGAGCTCGAGGGTGCCGTGGAAGAACTCGGCGGACGTGACGGCACGGGTGCGGATCCACTGCATCTCCTCGAGAACGCACATGGAGAACAGAACGTTCTCGCCCCACAGGGCACCGGACGCGATGAAGATCGTGTAGGGCTCCTCGGCGAACTGCTTCGCGATCTGCTCGGCCTTGGGCTCGAACTTGATGCGGATGTCGACCAGGTCCTGGAAGAGATTCTTGGTCTGGGCCATGTAGTCGTCATAGCGGTCGAAGTCACCGCGCAGGTTGAGCAGGCGCAGGGCGAAGGCCTGGAAGAGCAGATAGGTGAAATCGCAGCGACCGGTGGCCACGGGAGCCGAGATCACCGTGGTCGCGAGCTTGCCGAGCGGTGTGTCCTCGCGGGTGAAGGCGACGACGCGGATGCCCTGGGCGGTAATGTTCTCGACCGCCTTGACGATCTCCTTGGTGTCGCCGGAAGCGGAGGCGGTGACCACGACGGAGTCCTTCTTGAGGCGGTTGTCGCCCATCACGTTGAGCTCGGCGGCGTTGACCAGGTGAACCTCGACCTCGGAGTACTTCTTCATGAAGTAGCGGACCATGTCGAGCTCGTCATAGGTGCCGCCGATGCCCAGCAGGAAGATGTTCTCATACCCCTGCTCGTGAATCTCGTCGGCGACCGCCTTGGCCTGGGCGCAGGCCGCCACGGTGGCGTCGCCGTCCTTCAGGTACTGGTCGATATCGAAGTTAAGAAGCTGGACCTTCTCGAGTTCCGCCATGGTGTTACCCCTCTCGTAAGCAGAACGTTACATGACGTTCTGCGCTATAACGTTATGTGACGTTCTGCTCTCAAAGAAGAGCGTAGCTTACCTGTGAACGGTCGAAATACATCGGTAGACGTTATATAAGGTCATATATACGCTGGCCAGTCGCCTCATGTTCCACCTGAAAAAGTGCCTTGCGCTTCCGACGGGGAGCAAGTACAGTGGGCTTGCACCCGAAGTGGCACCGCCACTGTTTTAGCGTAAGAGATGTTTGAGCCTGACAGTCACGAGCAGCACGAGAGCAGTTTGAGCGTATGAGTCGTTTCACTAACACCATCACAATCAAATTGGGAGATCTGCTATAGGCCATCGGCATTGCCATGTCGATTTCGCCTACCTGTCGCTCGCCGCACGACGGCCCACCGCCGTGCGCAACGTTGACCTGGCGCCTACCCGGCGCTGGAAAGGAAGCAGCATGTTCAGCCCGACCGATCACGAGTTCCACGAGTGGACGCTCGCAGATTTCCTGCAAGAGAATGGCGAACTGCCCCTCGATGGGCGCCTCGCCGCCATCGCCGACCATCGATGCAGCCCCACCCTCGCCAAGCGCGCCGTCCTCGATTTCTGCCGCCTCGAAATCGGCTTTTTCCTCCAAAACGATCCGCTCGCTGCAGAGGCGATGCGGCGCGTCGCGACTCTCGACAACGGCCGGACCCCCAGCTCCCCTGGCACAGAGGGAGTGCGCGGACCCGGTATCGCGTCGGTCTGCTGGAGGCTCGAGCGGGCCTGGCGGCTGATAGAGACGGATGAAGACGACTGTGCGGAGCTCCACCGTGCGCTCAGGCAAACGACCGAGCAGTTGTACGCCCCGATCGAGCAAATCGGGGAGTCCGCACGTCGAAGTGCGGCGGGACAATTCCCCTTCTCGTGGATCCCCCGCTACTCGACGAACGCCTGTGCATTCAAGCACTTCGACTCCGCGCGGCTCAATGCCAACAGCCTGCGTTATTCGGGTCCGAGAGCGGCCATGGACGCGCTCTTCCGATTCGCCACGCTCGACGCCGACGATTTCTACACCGTCTGCGCAGCGCTGATCATGGAAAACGGCGGAAGGGCGGCGGCGATGCAAGACGCCTATGCGGCCGCCTACAACAGGCGATGCGGTGACGCCTTCCTGTTCATCTACGAATGCCTTCCCGAGCTTGTGGACACGGCATCGTATGACCGCGGGGCCCGAAACCCCGCACATCGCGCCCAGGCCATTCGGGGCCTCTTCATCAGGCCCCTCGCAGCGCTCTTCGAATGCGGGGCGCTCGACATCGAGGAAGCGCCACGACGGACGTCGAGCGTCCTCGAACAGCGGCTGCGCGACAAGCCGAGGACCACGTCCAGCTAGATGGCGGTCTCGAGCACCGCCACACGAACCGATTACCCTCCCATCGAAAGGAAAACCCATGACCGTCTTCGACACCACCCCCTCCATCCTCCGCGAGACGAGCCGCGGACTCGAGCGCACGAGTATCTACGACGAACTGCTGCGCGAGCGCACCCTCGTCCTCTCCGGCGAAGTCGAACCCGCGATGGCGAGCACGCTGTGCCAACACGCGCTGTTCCTCGAACGAGAGGACCCCTCCTCCCCCATCACCCTCTTCGTCAGCAGCCCCGGCGGGCAGGTGGGTCCGGGACTCGCCATCTACGACGTGCTGCGCTCGGTGTCCTGCCCCATCCGCACGGTCTGCAGCGACCTCGCCGCATCCATGGGGTCGATCATCTTCATGGCAGGAGACGAGCGCGAGATGTACCCGCACGCATCCCTCATGATCCACGACCCCCTCATCCCGCAGGGCGCCGGTGGCTCCGCGCTCGCCCTTCAGGAGACGAGCAAACGTCTCATGGAACGGCGCCGGACGCTCAACACCATCCTCGCCGAGCGCTCGGGGCTCACGCTCAAGCGCATTCAATCCCTCACCTGCAAGGACACCTACCTGGAAGCCGAGCGCGCACTCGACCTCGGCTTCGCCACCCGCATCATCGAATCCCGAAAGGAGCTCTAACCATGAGCCGAACCGCACTCCCCACCTCCAATCCCACGATCCTCGCCTCGGGCCGCACCCTGGACACCGACACCTGGACCACCCGCATCAACAACAACATGCTCGTCATCGGGCCATCCGGTGCAGGCAAGACGCGCCACGTGCTCAAGCCCAACCTGATGCAGATGAACGCGAGCTTCATCGTGCTCGACACCAAGGGGCAGCTTTGTCGCGAAATGGGCCCCTTGCTGCGCTCCCATGGCTACGTCGTGCAGAACATCAACTTCTCGAACATGGATGCGGCCTGTCCTCGATGTGCCTCGCCCGTCGGCTACGACCCACTCGCCTTCATCCGCCGCGACCCCGCGAACGGCAGGCCGTCACAGCAGGACATCCTCTCGGTCGCAACGGCGATCTGCCCCGCGGAGGACCTTACCCAGCCCTTCTGGGACCGAGCGGCGGCCAACCTGCTGTCTTGCCTTGTCGCCTACGCCGTCGAACAGCTGCCCGCCGCCGAGCAGACCTTCGAATCGGTTGTTCGGCTGGTGGATTCCCTGGGAGACGGCGGCACCTTCGCCCTGCTCGACGAGGTAATCGCCTGCGACCCGACCAGCTTCTGCGCCTCGGCGTACCTGCGCTACCGCGCCACGATGGGCGCGGAAAAGATGAACGCCAGCATCATCGGCATCATCGCGGAGAAGGTCATGTGCCTCAGCTTCGATACCGCTCGCGCCCTGTACACGCATAGCCCCCAGGTCGATTTCGCCCGCATGGGCCACGACCCCACGGCGCTCTTCGTGACCCTCAGCGACATGGACCGTTCGCTCGACCCGCTCACCAACCTCTTCCTGACCCAAGCGCTCATCTCGCTCGGCAGGGAGGCCGATGCCATGCCTAGCGGCTCGCTGCCCGTCCCCGTCCGTATGTTCCTCGATGACTTTGGCAACTTCCACATCCCCAACTTCGAACAGGCGATCTCGGTGGTGCGCAGCAAGAACATCTGGTGCACCATGTTGTGCCAGACCACAAGCCAGCTCGCAGCCCGATATGGCGAGGAGGGCGCCAACACGATCATCGGCAACTGCGACACGCAGCTCGTCCTGGCGTTCCAGGACACCGCCAGCGCACGATACTTCTCCGATCGCGCGAACAAGCCGGTCAGCGCGCTGCTCGCCACCCCACTCGACCGTTCCTGGCTGTTTTTGCGCGGCAAGCCCGGTGAGCTCGTCCGCCGCTACGAGGTGGCCGACCATCCCCTGCACGACACGGCCGTCACGCTGGAGCACGGCGCGAACGCATTGGAAATCGACGCCGCGCCGTTCGACTACACGCCGAGTTCGTCCCTGCAAGACGCTACAATTGAGTTCTGATCGACCCGAGCCTGCCACGGCACCCAAATTCACATGGGGGCGACCATGTCCGATTTCTCGAACAACCTCTCCTACCTCCGCGTTGCCGCGCACGCGTCGAGCTTCCCCAACGGCGAGGGAGGAAAGACCCCTCCATGGGAGATCGATTGGTTCTATCGCGACCCGGCGGCTGACGGATCGCCCGGTCTCGCATCCGCGGAAAACCTGAACACCGTCTGCCGTGCGTATCTGGGGGACCGAGCGGCACAAGACCGGCTGATCTTCGGCGAGGCGACCGACGCCGAGATTGATGCGGCGCTTATCGAGGGCCCCTATGGGATGAACGATCGCCAAAGACTCGCCGTCCGCCGCGCACTCGAATCCGACATCTCGCTCGTCCAGGGTCCTCCTGGAACCGGCAAGACCGAGACCATCCTCAACATGGTTTCCTGCATGATCGCACGCGGCGCGACTGTAGCCGTCGTGTCCACCAACGGCGAGGCCATCGCAAACATCTCCAAGAAAATCGCCGGATATGCGGCGGCGGATGAGGGCCGGGAGCCCAACCGCCGTCGCATCTTCAACTCCTACGCCGCCTTGGGCAAGCTCGAGAACCGCCGGTCCTGGAACGAGGATCATCCACAGGGACCGCAGTTCGACATCAGAGACGATTCGGAGACTCGCCGTAACGAGCACTACGACACCGGGGGCTGGGAACCCTCCCTCACCGCTTCTGAATTCCTTCGCGAACGTCCATTCATCACAAGCACCATCCACTCCCTCAAGAAATGCTTCAACGACGGCGACGTGTTCCGCTATGACTATCTGATCATGGACGAAGCGTCCCAGTGTGCGCCCGCGCTTGCCCTGCTCGCGATGAGCAGTGCCCGGCGCGTGGTGCTCGTCGGCGATATCGAGCAGCTTCCACCCGTCTACCACGCGAACGCCGCAGAAGCCGCCGCGCGCAGCGCCGAGGAAACCGGCATTCCCGTTCCGGGCCGCAAATCGCCCTATGCCCTGCAGGATGTGACGACCGGTGACGGAATGAGCATCTTGGCGTCCGCGCAGGCCGTCTTCGAACCGATCGGCGCACCGCATACCTTTCTCAACGAGCATTTCAGGTGCCATCCCGGCATCATCGGCTTTTGCAGCGAGGAGATTTACGCGCCCCGTGGGGAGGGTCTCGTCGTACGCACCCCGGCCTATGACAGGTCCGTGCAAACACCCATCCGCATCCGCTGGTTCGAGGGCGATTATTGGGAGCCGCATCGACACGACCGCCGAAACGCAAAAGAAGCTTCGGAACGGAAGGCCAAGCGCGGCGTCCCGCAATCGAGCAAGGAGAACCGCAAGCAGATAGAGATCTTCATGCACGAAGAGTGGCCGGGCCTGCGCGCCCGACTCGAGACGGACCCGAGCTTCTCCGTGCGCATCGTGTCCCCGTTCCGCGGCCAGCTCGAAGCTCTCTACGACCGCCTCGTCGACACGGAGGGAGCGGCCGCAATCGAGCGCCTCTTCCACGCCGACGAGGCCGAGGCCGTTGATTCATGGGAAAAGACCGGCCTGACGATCCACAAGACGCAGGGACAGGAATACAACGCCGTGTATCTTCTCCCCGTGGAGGACGGGGACTGGGATTGGCCCTGGTCGCAAGGGCGGTCGATCATCAACGTGGCGGTCTCACGAGCCAAAGACGAACTCGTGGTCATCTGCTCGACCGACCTCATGTCCAAAGAAACGCAGCTTGCACTCACCGGCACGTATATCCCGCCATCGCCCGGTGGCGCGGCGCGGGCCCTCTCCACGCGCGATCGAGCCGAACGTGAACAACGAGAGCGTTTTTTGCAGAAACTAATCGACTACGCCCGCCGACGCATGGACCCCGCATCGGATGCGTTCACGGGCGAGCGGGGGTTCCCCATCAGCAACTATGCCTACGGCTTCCATCGGTCGTCCCTCGTCTCGGCGTTCGACGAGATTCCGGCCATTCAGACATACGTCGGCAATGAAGACTCGGCCGCCGAGCTTGCCCTATGCAACGCCCTGGAGAGCGTCGATCTCGCCGGCCGCGGCCTCGCCGTCGCGCGCGGCGTCGCGCTCTCAAGCTGCTTCTCCCCTCGTGCGCTCTCCCGCCGCCTGACTGACGACGAAGAGTTCCGCGCCACCGACAAGAAGGCTTTCATCCAACATGGCGATGCCGGACGTGAGGAACGATTCGACTTCGTGATCCACAACAAACAAACCATGCGCATCGTCCTGTGCATCGAGATCGATGACGGCCGGTACCGCCACACAAGCCCCGAAATCCCGAATGACGGCGAAAGGGCGCTCGCCCGGCGTCGGCGCCGCCTCCGCTGCAAGAACTCGATCGTGCGCGATATGGGCGGTCAAGTGATCGAAGGCAATGCGAGGACCGCGATGGCCGGAAGCGGCTCAGACATGTTCTCATTCGCGATGCTGCGCCTGGCAACCAACGGCACCACGGCGGCAGAAACCGAACTCATCGCCACCGCCATCGGCCACGACAAACCACATGTCAGGCCCTTTGCAACCATTGACGAGCTGATCGACCTTCAAATGGCCCATGGCACGGAGAGCGGACCGACACTCGCCCCTTCCTTCGACACCGGCGCGCACGCCCTACCCGAACGAGGCAGCATCGCCGCGCTCGTACGCGAGGGTGCATCGGCGCTCGTCAAAGCAAGTCCGCAAAGCGAGGCGCGTTATCTGCAGAAGGTCCTCGACGACTGGACGGGCGCGGGCGTCTTCCCCAAGATGCGTTCCCATCAAGCGAACAAGCTGCTTCAAGAGGGCGGCCTAATCGAACGGCGGGCAGATGGCTGGCACGTCACCCCGCGCGGCGCGAAACTCGGCATCATCGAGCGCATCGTCGAATATGACGGCGTCGAGAGCACCCGTTGTCTGTATCCCGCCACCTGCGAAAAAGCGGTTCGGAATTTTTTGTTGCGGGCACTCGAAGATTAGCAGCCGCTCTTTACAAAACAAACGAGGCCCCGGTGCACCCGGAGCCTCGTTGCAAAACGGATTCGGAGCCGATTGCCTACCTGCGCGTCGCGCGATAGAACTCAATCAGAGCCTTGGTGGAGGCGTCCTGCTGGCTCAGCGCCTCGTCGTCATGGAACGCCGGGGTGATCTGCTTGGCAAGCTGCTTGCCAAGCTCAACGCCCCACTGATCGTAGGAGTCGATGCCCCAAACGGTGCCCTGGACGAACGTGATGTGCTCGTACACGGCGATGAGCTCACCGAGGGCGAACGGAGTCAGCGTGTCGCCGAAAATGGAGGTCGTGGGACGGTTGCCCTCGAACACGCGAGCAGGGACGATCTGCTCGGGCGTACCCTCGGCGCGGACCTCATCGGCCGTCTTGCCGAATGCAAGGGCCTTGGTCTGGGCGAGGAAGTTACCCAGGAACAGCTCGTGCACATCCTGCCCCTCATCGACGAAGGGGTTGGAGGTGTTGGCAAAGGCGATGAAATCGGCGGGAACCACGACGCTGCCCTGGTGCATCAGCTGATAGAAGGCATGCTGGCCGTTGGTGCCGGGCTCGCCCCAGAAAACCTCGCCGGTGTGGCACGTGACGGGTGTACCGTCCCAGCGGACGTGCTTGCCGTTGGACTCCATGGTGAGCTGCTGCAGGTAGGCCGGGAAACGGTGCAGGTACTGCGTGTAGGGCAGCACGGCGTGCGTGTCGGCGCCGAAGAAATTGACGTACCAGACGTTCATGAGGCCCATGAGCGCGACGACGTTCTCCTCGAGCGGCGTGTTCTCGAAGTACTCGTCGATGGCGCGGAAGCCCGCCAGGAACTGTTGGAAGCGCTCGGGCCCCAGAGCGATGATGAGCGACAGACCGACGGCGGAATCAACGGAATAACGACCGCCGACCCAATTCCAGAAGCCGAAAGCGTTCTCAGGGTCGATGCCGAAATCAGCCACGAGGTCCAGGGCGGTGGAAACGGCCACGAAATGCTTGGCAATAGCCTCGGCATCCTGCTCGGCGCTGCCGTCGACGGCGCCGCAAGCGCGGAGCTGCTCGAGCATCCACGCCTTGACCTCACGGGCGTTGGTGAGCGTCTCGAGCGTGGTGAACGTCTTGGAGACGATGATGACGAGCGTGGTCTCGGCATCGAGGCCCTTCACCTTCTCGGCCATGTCGTTCGGATCGATGTTGGAGATGTAACGGCAATCGATGCCGGCGTCGAGATAGGGCTTCATGGCCTCGTAGGCCATAACGGGGCCGAGGTCGGAACCACCGATGCCGATGGAGACCACATGCTCGATCTTCTTACCGCTGACGCCCTTCCACTCACCGGAGCGGACGCGATCGGCAAAGGCGTACATGCGATCGAGGACCTCGTGAACATCGGCAACGACATCCTGGCCGTCGACGATGAGCTCGCCCTTCTGGCTGGCGGGACGGCGGAGGGCGGTGTGCAAGACGGCACGGTCCTCCGTGGTGTTGATATGCTCGCCCGAGAACATGGCGTCACGGCGCTCCTCGACGCCGCAAGCGCGACCCAAGTCTACGAGCAGCTTGAGCGTCTCATCGGTGACGAGGTTCTTGGACAGGTCGAAGTACAGGTCACCGGCACGATAGCTGAGCTTCTCAACGCGATCGGGATCGGCGGCGAACCAATCCTTCAGGCTGATGCCCTTCTCCACGAGCTCGTCGTGGTGCTTCTGAAGAGCCACCCACGCAGGGGTCTTGGTTGCATCGATGGGAGCGGAAATCGCCATGTGCGTCCTCCTTAAATGACTGCATGCACAAACATCTCCATTCTACCGCTAGCAGGCGCGGACAGCTCCGCCACCCTGCTCAAAAGAATGGCAAAACGGCCCTCGCTCTCGGCCCGGATCATCCCAACCGAAAGCGAGGGCCGCGAAAGAGACGTCATTTGAAAGGACGCTATGCCTTCTTGAAGTACGCCACCGCAATGGCGCCGGGGCCGACATGCGTACCGATTGTCGCACCGACCATAACCGAGGGAACGTCCTGCTCGGCAATGCCGCCCTCCCACACGGAGCGGCTGTCCTCGAGGTACTTGCACAGGAGCTTATCGGAAAGACCGGTGTAACCGACCATGACGGGCATATCGAAATCAATGCCGCCCGCGCTCTCGAGCTGCTGGCGCAGCAAGTTGCGGCCGTTCTTGGAGCCACGGGCCTTGCCCAGGATCGCGACCTCGCCGTCGGCGACGGTGATGACCGGCTTGATGGAGAGCATCTCCCCCAGAGTGCCAGCAGCGGCGGAAATGCGGCCACCGCGCTTCAGGTACTCGAGGGTGTCGAGCAGGGCGACCAAACAGACGCGATCAGCGGCGACCTCGACAGCAGCGGCGACCTCGGCTGCCGAGCGGCCCTCTTCGACCAAACGGAGTGCGTAATCGACTAGGATGTGCTGACCGACCGTCACGCTCTTGGTGTCAACGACATGCACCTCCGTAGACCCATCGGCCTGCGAGGCAGCCGTGACAGCGCTCTGATGCGTACCGGACAGCTTGCTCGAAAGCGCCAGAATCACCACATCGTCGCCCGCCTCCTGGGCGCGGGAGATCGCCTGCGAGAAAGCATACGGATTGACCTGGCCGGTCGTCGGGAACTCATCGCCCTCGACGAGCAGCTCGTAAAAACGCTCGCGCGTGAGGTCTACGTCGGCACTGTAGGTCGTGTCACCAAAAGCAATGGAAAGCGGCAGGACGTCGAGATTCGGATGTTCGCCCGGCAGGCAATCGGAACCGGAATCGGTGATAATGCGGACAGCCATCATATCCCCTTTCAGGGTACTTAATGAACAGTTTCCGCGAAAGTGTACCGCTATCTCACGGCATCACCAGACATTCATATTGTCGAAGGCGGCACCTAAGCGCGGGAGAAGAAGGCAACCGCAATGCCGCCGGGGCCCACATGGACGCCGATTGCGGCTCCGACCTGGGAGATCGGAAGATCCTCTTCGGCGATGCCACCCTCCCACACATCGCGGTACTCCTCGAGGTACTTGCGGAGTGTCTTGTCCGAAAGGCCCGAATAGCCCAACGCTCCGGGCATGTCGAAGTCGATACCGCCGGCCTTCTCGATCTCCTGATGCAGCAAGGTGCGGCCCTTCTTCGAACCGCGTGCCTTACCCAGCACGATGACCTCTCCATCCGTCACGGTGATCACGGGCTTGATGGACAGCAGCTCGCCCACCGTACCTGCGGCGGCGGAGATGCGGCCGCCGCGTTTCAGATACTCGAGGGTGTCCACCAAACCAACGATGCGCACACGGGGCACCGACGCCTCCAGGGCATCGGCGATCTCATTGGCCCCAAGTCCCTCGTCAACCAGCTGCAGCGCGTACTGCACGACGATCCACTCGCCGAGCGTCATGTTCAAGCTGTCGACAACGCGAACGGTGTCGAGCCCCGCCTCACGGGCGGCAGTGGCCGCCATGCACGCATTTTGATACGTACCGGACAGGCGACTGGACATGGTAATGATCACCACGTCCTCGCCTGCCTCGCGAGCGCGCTCGAGGGCTTCTTGGAACAGGAACGGCGTCGCCTGGCCGGTGCTGGGAAACTCTTCGCGCTCAGCGAGCAATTCGTAAAACTGGTCGTACGTGATGTCCACACCCTCACGGTACACATCGTCGCCGAACGCGACCGTCAGCGGCAGGACCTCGAGAGCGGGATGGTCGGACGACTTGTACTCAGAACCGGAATCCGTAACGATGCGAACGGGCATGAACTCACTCCAAACGAGCAGGTGGCACAAATAATCCGCAGAACCGCACCATCCGACGAACACCCTCACACACACCCCATGAAAACCGCTCGGGGGTTTCACATAACAGGCTTTCGCGCCTTATCTCGCATCCCCTTCCACCGATACCATGGAAAGTGTAGGGGCGTATCGCCCATCGACACCGAGGACGTCTCGCACCAAGCGCAGGAACAAACCTGCGTCGCACATGTCCTCCGCGCGCAAGTCATCCGGATGCAGGGCCCCCGGCCCATCTACGCGAGTCACATCAGGGTCGGCCCGATCGTACAGGTGAACTTGTCCGACTACTTGCCACAGGCCGTCCACGCATGCGATGCGCTCCGCAATGGTTCCATTTCTCCAACGCACATTCTTGCATAACGCGCCATCGCACACCTCATAGCGACGGTCAGTCCCCACATCGAGCAGCATCGCCCGACCGGTCTCCGGCTCCTTATCGAGTATGGCGAAGCGCGCGAAGAACTGCGTCTCATCGATCTGCCTCAGATGGTCAACCGTGGATTCTAAAGTGCCCTCAGGCGGCGTTTCGACATACAGCTGCAGAGGCGTCTTGCCTTCTCGCAATGGACGCTCGAACAGAACCCATTCGGTAAAGCACATATTGACCATCTGGAGTCGCCGAAAATCCTGTTCGGGACCGTATAGGCACGCGGGCATGACAATCCGCTCGAATTCGTCAGCGGCCGCATCCCTCCACCCCTCCCTTCGCTCGCCCCAATACTCCGCCATCTGGGCGACTTCCCTCTCGATCTCAGCCGGGTCAGCCATGGGCGCTCCTTTCGCCTCGTCCGTTCGCATCACCATCAGGCTACGAGCGCGAAAGCATGGAGAAGGCCCCGAGACGAACATGGCGGCAGTGCCCCTGAAGGATGTCGCAAACATATCCGAATGGGTTCCCGAACGAGACCCGATGCATCTGAAATACGCAGCTCAAAAGATCGGCCGTTCAGCCCCAATATGCGAAAAACACCCCTCCCACCATGAAGAGCCCATCATGGTGGGAGGGGTGCCTATACCAATTATCGTCGTCTCAACGGACGGACTCGCAGGAAGCCGAGCGCCGTCGGCGGCTACCGCTTACGCTACCTGCGCCCGCCACGGTCCCCTGGACGGCGGCCGGAGCGCGGAGCACCGGGGCGCTGCTCGTATGAGCCGCCACGACCCCCTCGTGCGGAATTCCCGGGCTGACCACCTCGACCGCCACGGCCGCCACGACCACGACGCTCGGAGGGCTCATCGTAATTGCGCCAGGCATCGCGACCGGAGCGGGCACCGCGATTGCGAGCGGAGTCACCGCGGTCGGAACGCGGACGGTCGGAGCGGTCCTCTCGACCGGAGCGACGGCGATCGTCGCGGCATGAGCGCTCGGGGCGGGAACGATCGTCCTCGCGCTTGCGGCCGTTGGCAAGGCCGCCAGAGCGAGCAGCCCCCTTCTTGGAGGGCCTGGAAACGGGTCGATCCTGGGACGCGGCACGCTCACCGCGAACCTCGGACGCAGTCAGGAGCTCAACGGGCTCGGAAGCCTCCTCGGCATGGACACGGGTCTTGCCCGGGCGCTTGCGACGCGAGGGCTTGGGGGTGTCCTCTTTGGCCCCCTGGGTGGCCTTTGGAGCCACATCGGGACGCTTGGAACCGCTGGAGCGCTCGGCCTTCGCGCGGGCAGTGGCCTTGCGACGGCGCTTCTTCTCCTTCTTGCCGGCGGGAGCCTTCGCGGGGACGCGGTCGGGATCGACCTCGGGGGCATGAGGGCCGAGCTCAAGGCCATCGGCGTCGAAGATCTCGGCGGTCTTGCCCATGAGGGCCTCGATGTCGTAGAACCCGTCCACATCATCGACGGTCACAAACGTCAGCGACCATCCCTCCTCGCCGGCACGGCCCGTGCGGCCGATGCGGTGGATATAGTCGACCGGGTCCTCGGGAACGTCGAAGTTCACCACGTAGCGGACATCGGAGATGTCGATGCCGCGGGCGAGCACGTCCGTGGCGACCAGCACGTCGCACTCGCCAGAGCGGAAGGCCTTGAGGGCACGCTCGCGCTGGGCCTGGCTGCGGTCGCCGTGGATGGCGGCGCAGGTGATGCCAGCGCGGGCGAGGCGGCGGCTGCAGGCGTCGGCACGGTGCTTGGTGCGGCAGAACACGATCACGCGGTTGGACCCCTCGCGCTTGAGAACATCCGCGAGCAGCGCGTTCTTGGATTCGAGGGACACCGGGAGCACGTACTGCTCAACCGTGTCGGCCGTGGAGGTGACGGGCGCGATCTCGACGCGGGCGGGATCGGTCACCAGGTCGGTGATGGAACCCACGGCCTGCTCATCCAAGGTCGCGGAGAACAGCAGGGTCTGACGGTCGTCGCGCGTATAGCTCACGATGCGGCGGACGGCGGGCAGAAAGCCCATGTCGAGCATGCGGTCGGCCTCGTCGAGGACGAGCACCTGCACCTGGTCGAGCGAGCAGGCGCCCTGGTCGATGAGGTCCTGCAGGCGACCGGGGGTAGCGATGAGGATGTCGCAGCCGCGCTTGAGTTTGTCGCGCTGCGGGTTGTAGCTCACGCCGCCCACCACGGTGACGCTCGTGTGCCCGGTTCGACGGGCGATCGCTCGACAGACCTCCTCGATCTGCTGGGCGAGCTCGCGCGTGGGCGTGATGACGAGCATGAGCGGGCCCTGGGCGGCAACGCGGCCGCGAGCGCGAGAGCGGGGCACGTGAGGCAGGTTGTTCATGGTGGGAAGGAGGAAGGCGGCCGTCTTACCCGTGCCCGTCTGAGCGGCGGCGAGAACATCCTCTCCGTCGAGGGCATGCGGAATCGAGGCGGCCTGAACCGGAGTCGGGGCGGTGTAGCCCATGTCGGCGACGGCGGAGAGAACCTCCTCGGAAAGGCCGAGGTCGGCGAAAGACGGGACGGGGGCCTCGGAAGGAGTCGTATCGAATTCGGTGACGTTGGTGGAAGTCAAAATGGTCCATTTCCGCGCGGCAAGCGGCAGCAGCGGCACCCGACATGGGTGCGCTCGCCAAACCGTCCGCGCTGTGGGGTCGATATGCACAAGTGGCGCGCGGGCCGGTCCGCGCGGTGGAGCGTATTCGCCAACGGCATTGACGCGAACACGTGGAGCAGATTCCACCGCAGGCAAGTATACGGGCTGCAGATGTGCAATTTGGGGACGGGTGCAAATTACACATCTCCCCAATGTGCAGAATGCGCTCGTCGCCAATTCTGGCTCCGATTAATACATCCGAGCGAATAATCGCCAAATAGCTTTAGAACTTCTCAACCAAGCCGCTCTCCGCGAACCAGTCAACATGTCCACATCTCGAACAAATCAGAACGGTGGCCCCCTTGCATGCCCAATCAACATTCAAAAGAGACGCCCCTCGCGAGTCGAGCAGCGCTGACTTTGAAAAGAAATGGGCTCCACCGCAATGAGGACATGTCACAGGGTCACCCGCCACTAGGAATCGATCGCCCGCCTCGTCCCCGTTGTAGGCCTTTGAAAACTCCGAAAAGAAGCCCATGTTCATGCTCCATTCTCTCGTCTGCCCATATATACCCCACATTAGCATTCCGCCGTTGCAGAACCGACCGACAAAACGACAACCGCCGCTTACCGTATGCGCGATTTGGCCACATGCGCAATTTGCACCCGTCCCCAAATTGCACATTCCGGGCATAGACACCCCTGGGGGGTGGGGTATACTGAGACTCGATAATGCTACGAAAGGGGCTGCACATGGCTCACCAGACATTCGACGTACGCGGCATGACCTGCGCGGCGTGCCAGGCACATGTCGACCGCGCCGTGGGGAACCTCGAGGGCGTCTCGAACGTCGCCGTGAATCTGCTCGCCGGCTCCATGGCCGTCGACTACGACGAAAACGCCGTCGACGCCGATGCGATCTGCGCCGCCGTCGATCGCGCGGGCTACGCAGCCTCCCCCGTCGAGGCGGGCGGCAGCGCGGGCACCGGCGCCTCCGTGGCCGCTCCGCGCCTGGAGTCTCCCACCAAAAAACTCGAGGCCCAGGCACGCGCCATGCGTGGGCGCCTCATCGTATCCATCGCCTTCCTCATCCCGCTGTTCTACCTCGGCATGGGTCATATGTTCGGCTGGCCGCTTCCCGCGTTTTTCGGAGCGCCCGAGAACATCATGAACGTGGCGCTCACCGAGCTGCTCCTGCTCGCTCCCATCGTCTATGTGAACGACTCGTACTTCATCAACGGGTTCAAATCGCTCATCCACGGCGCGCCCACCATGGACGCCCTCATCGCCATCGGCTCGGCAGCCAGCATCGGCTGGTCGATCGTCGGCATCTATCGCATCGCGGCAGCCCTCACCGCGGGCGACCCGCATGCCGCGCATATGGTCGGCATGGACAACCTCTACCTCGAGAGCGCGGGCACCATCCTGGCGCTCGTCACCGTGGGCAAGTATATGGAAACGCGCAGCAAGTCCAAGACGGGCGGCGCCATCGAGCGTCTCATCGACCTCGCCCCCAAGACCGCAACGGTCGTCGGCGAGGACGGTATGCAAACCACTGTGAACGCCGATGACATCCAGCTCGGCCAGACCATCCTGGTGCGTCCGGGCGAGGCTATCCCCGTCGACGGCGTGGTGCTGGAGGGCTCCTCGGCCGTGGACGAGAGCGCGCTGACCGGCGAGTCCATGCCGGTGGAGAAGCGCATCGGCGATACCGTGAGCGCCGCCACCGTCAACCGCACCGGCTCCTTTACCTTCCGCGCCACACGCGTGGGCGCCGACACCGACCTCGCGCGTATCATCCGCCTGGTCGAGGACGCCAACGCCACCAAGGCCCCCATCGCACGCCTGGCCGACAAGGTCGCCGGCGTGTTCGTGCCTGTCGTGCTCGCCATTGCCGCCGTCACCTTCGTCGTGTGGCTCATCGCCACGGGCGGCAACGTGAACGAAGCACTCACCTCGGCCGTCGCCGTCGTGGTCATCAGCTGTCCGTGCGCCCTGGGCCTCGCCACGCCCGTCGCGATCATGGTAGGAACCGGGCGCGGTGCCGAGATGGGCATCTTGTTCAAGAGCGCCGAGGCACTCGAGACGCTGCACGGCGTTCGTGCCGTGGTCCTCGACAAGACGGGGACCATCACAGCGGGTAAACCGACCGTGACAGACGTCATGCCCGCCCGCCGCGCAGACGGTTCGCCCGTCATGAGCGAAAAGGCACTCATGAAGCTTGCCGCCGCCCTCGAGCGCACCAGCGAGCACCCACTCGCGGAGGCCATCATGGCACGGGCCGATGAGCTGGGAATCGTGGCCCGTGCCGTCCAGGACTTCACAGCCATTCCGGGTCGAGGCGTGACGGCACGCGAGGGCGCCAACGCGATCGCCGCCGGCAACGCCGCCCTCATGGACGAGCTTGGTGTGGCCGTCGATCGTGCCGCCCTGGACGAGCTCGCCCGCGCGGGCAAAACGCCGCTTCTCTTTGCCAAGAACGGCGAGTTCGTGGGCATCATCGCAGTCGCCGACGACGTCAAGGCAACGAGCGCAGCAGCCATAGCCGCCCTCGACAAACTCGGCATCCGCACCATCATGCTCACGGGCGACAACGAAACCACCGCGCGCGCCATCGCCGCGAAAGTCGGCGTGAGCGAGGTCATCGCCGGCGTCATGCCCGCCGACAAGGAGCGCGTGGTGCGCGAGCTGCAGGGCGACGGAAACACGGTCGCCATGGTGGGAGACGGCATCAACGACTCCCCCGCCCTGGCACGCGCCGACGTGGGGCTGGCGATTGGCGCGGGCGCCGACGTGGCCAAAGAGGGCGCCGACGTGATCCTCATGAAGAGCGACCTCATGGACGTCCCGCGTGCGATCGAGCTCTCCCGTGCCGTCATCCGCAACATCAAGCAGGACCTGTTCTGGGCGCTGTTCTACAACGCCCTCGGCATCCCACTCGCCGCCGGCGTGTTCTACCCGCTGCTCGGCTGGCAGCTCTCGCCCATGTTTGGCGCCGCGGCCATGAGCCTGTCGAGCCTGTGCGTGGTGGGCAACGCCCTGCGCCTGAGGACCTTCCAGCCCAGGCGCATCGACCAACCGTCTCAATTGGGGGCAGGCACCGATTGAGACCTCGGAACGCCATCGTATGAAAAATGTCTCAATCGGTGCCTGTCCCCAATTGAGACGAAGAGAGAGGAACAACCATGAACTACATCATCAAGACCGAGGGCCTCATGTGCGGCCACTGCGACGCCACCGTCGAAACGGCGCTGCTCAACGTCGCGGGCGTGACCGACGCCGACGCCGACCACGAGACGCAGACCGTGACCGTCGAGTGCTCCGATGACGTCATGACCGAGCAGCTCGCCGAGGCCGTGAACGGCGCGGGCGAGAAATTCCGCGCTCTGTCCGTGCAGGAAGCGTAACCGCCCATGATGGCCGACCGCGATAAGACCATGCGCCTGCTCAAGACCGCCCGCGGGCAGATCGAGGGCATCATGAAGATGGTCGAGGAGGACCGCTACTGCATCGACATCTCAACGCAACTCATGGCAACGCAATCCCTCATCGGGCGCATCAACGCCGACGTCCTCAAGGCCCACATCGGAGGCTGCGTGCAGCAGGCACTCGCCCAGGGCACGCAGGCCGAGCGTGACGCCAAGCTCGCAGAAATCGAAGCCATCGTGGAGAAGCTGGCGAAATAGGGGTATCGTGGTAGCGCGGCGCCCGGATACGGGTACCGTGAGACCATGACATGGACGGCGTTCGCGCAGCGGGCGCAGATAGGGAAAGGCACCCATGAACGATTTCATGAAAGACCGCTACGGAGTCGACGAGCTCACCTGCGTGCTCGGCGGCGCAGGTATGCTGCTCGCCCTCATCGGCACCATCGCAAACCTCGACCCGCTGACGTGGATCGCGCTCGCGATCGTGCTGCTCGCACTCGCGCGCGCGTTCTCCAAGAACATCACCGTCCGCTGCAACGAGAACAACGCGTTCCGCTCCTTCTCCGAGCGCGTCCCCGTTCTGGGCAACCTCGTTGCGCGCCTTGGCTCCGTCACCCCTGCCGGTCGCAACGCCTCCGGCGGCCCCGCTGCCTCCGCCGGTCCCAGCATCGAGTACGAGCGCGCGAAGCGCACCGCCCAGAAGATGTGGAAGGAGCGCAAGACCTCGCGCTTCCTCAAATGCCCCAACTGCGGGCAGATCTTGTCCGTGCCCAAGGGCAAGGGCAAGCTCCGCGTGACCTGCCCGCGTTGCCGGGCCAAGATGGAGACGAAGTCCTAGCCTCGCAAGCCGCAGCGGCACTTCGCCATCGTCATTCCCATGGACGCGCAACGGGCCGCAGGCCGCACCCAGGGCGCACAGACGGTTGAAAACCTACCGCCCGCCGAATGACGCGTGGCCCTTGCCGAATACCACGCATGAACCCCCTCGCAGATGCGGTACTAATACCTCGATGCAATGGTAAAACGTTTTTCGCGACGCACTTTGACATGCACGCGCATATCCAGGGCGGCACGACAGCCCTCCGCAGCGCTCAAGTGCATCGAGAAATCGATACCGAACCCCATCCTGAGGAGGATCTCAATGGCTACTGATTCCGTCACCAAGGTTCTGGAGGGCTACGGCGTCCATGCCGGCGCAGACTCCATCCACCTCGACATGGTCCCCGCCGAGCTCGTCGAGGAGGCACTCGCCCATCATGAGGGCAAGCTCGCGTCCAACGGCTCCCTCGTGGTCGAAACCGGCAAATACACCGGCCGCAGCCCCAAGGATCGCTTCGTGGTGGACACCCCCGACGTGCACGACACCATCGCCTGGGGCAACGTGAACGTTCCCATCTCCCAGGAAAGCTACGAGAAGGTCCGCGACGGCGTTGCGGCATACCTCGGCGAGCGCGACCTCTACGTCGTGCGCGGCCTCGCCGGCGCCGACCGCGCCCACGCCCGCAAGTTCATGGTCGCCTGCGAGCGTGCCAGCCAGGCCCTGTTCATCACGCAACTCCTCGTCCGCCCCACCGATGAGGAGCGCGCCGCCTACGGCGAACCCGATTTCACCATCCTCGCCGCCCCCGGCTACAAGTGCGACCCCACGATCGAGGGCCTGAACTCCGAGGCCGCCGTGCTCGTGAACTTCGCCGAGCGCGTCGTGGTCGTGGCCGGCACCGAGTACTCCGGCGAGATCAAGAAGTCCGTCTTCTCCGTCATGAACTACCTGCTCCCCGTCGAGGACAAGGTGCTGCCCATGCACTGCTCGGCTTCCATGGACCCCGAGTCCCGCGACACCGCCGTGTTCTTCGGCCTGTCCGGCACCGGCAAGACCACCCTCTCCGCCGACCCCAAGCGCCTGCTCATCGGTGACGACGAGCACGGCTGGGCCATGGGCGAGGGCATCTTCAACCTCGAGGGCGGCTGCTACGCCAAGTGCGACGGCCTCACCGAGGAGCGCGAGCCCGAGATCTTCCGCGCCGTGAAGTTCGGCGCCCTGTGCGAGAACGTGATCTTGAACGAGCACCGCGAGCCCGATTATGCGGACGTCTCCCTCACGCAGAACACGCGCGTCGGCTACCCCGTCGAGCACATCCCCAACAGCTGCCTCGAGGGCGCGGGCGGCGAGCCCACCGCGGTCATCTTCCTCACCTGCGACGCCTTCGGCGTGTTGCCCCCTATCTCCCGCCTGTCCGCAGACGCCGCCATGTACCACTTCGTGAGCGGCTTCACCTCCAAGGTCGCCGGCACCGAGCTGGGCATCAAGGAGCCCGTCCCCACCTTCTCGGCCCTGTTCGGCGAGCCGTTCATGCCGCTCGACCCCATGGTCTACGCCGACATGCTCGGTGAGCGCATCGCCTCCGGCAAGACCCGCGTCTACCTGGTGAACACCGGTTGGGTCGAGGGCTCCTACGGCGTTGGCCACCGCATCCCGCTCGACTACAACCGCATCAACGTCAACGCAGCGCTCGACGGCACGCTCGAGCAGGCCGAGTTCATTCACGACGACGTCTTCAACCTGGACATCCCCACCAGCTGCCCCGGTGTTCCCGATGAGGTCATGGTCCCGTGGAAGTGCTGGTCCAGCAAGGAGGAGTACGACGCCACAGCCAAGAAGCTCGCCGGCATGTTCCAGGAGAACTTCGAGAAGAAGTACGCCCACCTGCCCGAGAACGTGAAAAACGCCGGCCCGCGCGCCTAGTGCCCGCGTAAAGCCAACGCAATGGAGCCCCGTGCATCCACCTGCACGGGGCTCCTTTTTCATACATCTATCCCCACCGCGGAAGGCCCCTGCGGGATTTCCCCTTCGCGCGTGGTTCCGCTGCGCTCCACAAAAACGCGCTGCGGGGAAACCCTCCGGCGCCTTCCGGCTGCGCTGCCGTGGCCCAGGCCCTGGAGCATACTCCCGCAGACCGTTTCTGTGAAGCGAAGCGGAACCACGGTCGAAGGGATTATGCGCAAGGGCCTGGGCGACTGGATGGCAGACGGGCGCTAGAGCACAGCACCGCCCAGACCGAGTGCGGCCATCAGCACCACGAACACGACCGCGATGGGCAGCACGCGGGAAAGCAGCTTGCCCTCGGCACCGGTGACCTGGACGGCGGCCATTCCGATGGCGAGCGACTGGGGCGAAATCATCTTGCCCGCGCCGACACCGAGGGAGTTCAAGGCCACGATCCAATACGGGTCCATGCCCAGGGCCTCGGCGGCCTGCAGCTGCACCGATCCGAACAGCAGCCCCGAGCTCGTACCGGAGCCCGTGACGAACGCGCCGACCGCGCCGATGACCGGGGCCATGAGCGGGAACAGTGAGCCGGTGACGGCGATGCAGAAGGAGGAGACCGCGCCGATCATCCCGGCGTAGCCCATGACCTTGGCGCATCCGAGGACGGCGAGCATCGTGATGACCGTGGGCATCATCTGCTTGACCGTGGCCACAAGCACCTCGCCCATCACGCGCGGCGTCGCGCCTTGGATGAGCCCGCCCACGAACGCGGCGATGAAGATCCACACGCCCGGCGTGTTCACCCACATGAACGTGACAGTCGAGGGGTCGGCGCCGCTAAAAATCGTGACGGAACCCGAGAACTGAGCGAGCCAGGCGTTGACCGCGGGCACGAGCTTGGACGTCAACAGCAGCAGCACGAAGATCAAGATGAAGCAGGACCAGGCACGCAGGGCGCGACGGGGCGTGACGTGCTCGGCGGCGTCCACGTGCATCTCAAACTCGGGCGCGACCGTCTTTTGACGGCGGGCAAGCATGGCGGTGACGAGCAGGGAGCACAACGAACCGACCACGACCGTGAGCTCGGGGCCGACAAAGGCGGCGACCGCCAGCGACGGCAGCGCATACGCGACGCCCGAAGCCAGAGCGATCATGCCCGCACCGTGCAGACGGGCGGCCAGGCCGAGCTTTGCCGAGACATCGTTCGCAGGCTCCGCCGCAATCATGACGATGATGAAAGGCACGATGACGAAGAAGGGGGCGATCTGCAACATCTCGGTGAACGCGAGCTGAATGGGATCGAGACCCGTGAGGCCCGCGAGGGACACCGTGGGAACGCCGACGGAACCGAAGCAGGTCGGGACGCCGTTGGCGACCAGGCAGACGAGAACGGCCTGCAGCGGCGGGAAGCCAAGGGCGGCGAGCATGCCGGCGGGAATGGCGACCGCGGTGCCAAAGCCGCTCATGCCCTCCATGAAACCACCGAAGCACCAGGCCACAAGCAGCGCGAGCACGCGGCGGTCACGAGAAAGCGAGGTGATCATGGAACCGATCACGTCCATGGCCCCCGTACGCACGCACAGGTTGTATGTGAACACCGCGGCGATGATGACGAGGACGATAGGCCACAGTGCCATGACGAAACCCTCGAGACTCGCGGTAGCGACCTCGATGGCGGGCATGCCCCACCAAGTGAACGCCAATCCGCAAGCGATGACGAAGGATCCGACGGCGGCCTTCCACGCGGGAAGGTGCAGCGCGATGAGCGCAACGACCAACCAGATAATGGGTAACAATGCCAATACGAATGGAACAGCGAGGGCAGCGATTGACACGGCGACTCCTAACGATCTCCGATGTACTATGTCCGATCTCACGGGCGGCGGTAATGCCGCGCGACGCTCACGGCGACTTCCCCCGTCGCCGCTCACGCTGAAACATCGTACCATTCAGCAGGCTCGGCATTGACATTTTCAACCCCCGCATCCTGCTTGCAACCCATCCCCGCCGCGAAGGCCCACCCCGCGCCGAGACGACCGATTGGAGGAACCGTGCCCCTGCACCCTCTCGACAACCTGCGCGACAAGGTCCGCTCGCTCCACGAGCGGCGCGAACGCAAGCGCAGCGTGACGTTATTCGGAAACCCGCACGCGAGCACGGCCGCGCAGGCGGGGAAAGCCGCCGACGGCCCCACCAAACACGAGCCCGGCCCGATCGCGCGGCTGGTCGACGCATGGTGGACACGACTGATCGCCGCCGTTTACGACGGCGGCCTTGCCGTGCAGGAAGCCGAGTACGGCAGCGGGGAGACCGCACGCGATTACCTGTGGAACACCGTGGGCACCGGCGCATGGGGCATGGTCTTCCCGGTGCTGACCGTCGTGGCAACCCAGCTCGCAGGCATCAAACAGGCGGGCATGTTCTCCATGGCGTTCGCCGCGGGAACCCTCTTGATGTTCCTCTCGAACTTCGGCGTGCGCACCTATCAGGTATCCGATATCGACGAGAAGTGCTCGTTCGCCTCATATCAGGCGCAACGCTTGCTCACCTCCCTGCTGGCGCTTGCGGCGGGTCTGTTGTACTGCACCGTTCGTGGATACGATGCCACCATGCTCATGCTCTCCATCGGCATCTACATCTACAAGATCGTTGACGGACTCGCCGATGTGTACGAAGGACGGTTGCAACAGGCGGACAAGCTCTACCTCGCCGGCATCAGCCAGGCGCTCAGGTCGGTCTCGGTCATCATCGCCTTCAGCGTACTGTTGTTCATCACGCGCAGCATCGCCCTGGCGGGCGCGGCCGCGGGCCTGGTGGCCGTCGCCACCCTCATCCTGGTCACGATTCCGCTCGCCCTTCTGGAAACCGAAGCCTCGAGACGCATGAGCCCGTTGGAGATCGGCGGGCTGTTCCGTCACTGCCTCCCGCTCTTCTCGGCCCTCTTCATGTTCAACCTCATCGAGAGCGTGCCCAAGTTCGCCATGGAGGGCATGCTCCCCTACGACAGCCAGCTGTACTTCAACGCGCTGTTCTTCCCCGCCCAAGGCATCCTGCTCGCCGCCGGGTTCCTGTACAAACCGCAACTGCTGAGACTCGCCAACATCTGGTCGAACCCTCGCAGGCACCGCAAATTCGATCTGATCGTCCTGGCGATGATCGCCGTCATCGTGCTCATGACCGCCGGCACACTCGTGTTCATGGGCTGGTTGGGGATACCGATCATGAGCTTCATGTACGGTGTGGATTTTGAGGTGTATCGCGGAATCGCCTACCTGATGATCGTCGCGGGCGGCGTGAGTGCGGCGATCGATTTCCTCTACGCCATCGTCACGGTGCTACGCCGGCAGAGCTCCGCCACCAAGCCCTACGCGATCACCTTCGCGTTCTCCCTGGTGGTCCCCACCGCGCTGATCTGGCTCACGGGCCTTACCGGCGCCGTGGCGGGATACCTCGCCTCTATGGTCCTGCTTCTCGCGCTGCTGTCGATCGAGTACCACCGCATCAGGCAAGACCTATCCGAGAAAAACCGCTCCCCGTTCCACGCATAGAGCCGTTCCGGCGCATGACGGCCTCGCAACGCGGCTTACTCGCCCTCCTCGATGTCGGCGAGCCACACGCGGCGATCTTCAAGACGCATAATGCCCACGCGGCCACTGGGATGGCCCGCCGCGGCGGAGCAATCGATGCAGACGCGATCCGCGACGCCGCCGGTGTCACGCGAGCAGCCGACCTCAACCATCACACCGCGCAGGTCTTCGTCAACCCCCGACCCGCACATGAGCGAGGCGTAACGCGGCATCGAGATCGAAGGGGTGTGCCCCGCAACCACCACCGGCCCCAGGCCGCTCGTTCCCACCAGGCCCGTCGGCGTCGACCAAAAATCGCGCCTGATCCACAGCAGGTCGCTCACGTCCTGCTCGATCATGGCTGCGAGCAGATCGTCCGGGGTCGCCGCGGCATACCCTGCCGCCTCGCTGTAAGAGACACCGAGCGCATCCAGGGAGGCCCGAAGGCGCGGCGCGTCCACACCGGCATGGGCAAGCAGGTAGCTCCTGCGATCGCCCCGCGCCGCGGAGGGCCTGCGATCATCGACCTCCACCACCGCGAACGTGGGCAGGTTCACGAGCCAGTCCATAAGATCCACATAGCGATCGCGCGGCAATTGCTCGAGCTGCTCGTAGGTGGTGTAGCCGCCGTTCATGTGCCAGGTCAGCTTGTCGCGCTCGTCACCGCACTTGAGCGACTCGTAGAGCATCTCCTCATGGTTGCCCATGAGCACGCGCACATTCGGGAGCGCGCGGACCATGTCGATCACGCCCAACGGGTCGGGGCCGCGATCGACCATATCGCCGAGCACAAAGACGGTGTCGCCCGAACCGGGCTGCGCAAGCTCGAGGGCGCGGTCGAAGGCGCGCGCATGCCCGTGGATGTCCGAGACGACGAAGATGGCCATCTGTACCCCTTAAAGGTCAACTTGAACGTTAGGGTTATTGTACCGCGCTTCGCACTCGAGGCCGCGCTCATCCAGTCGAAGGCGCATCATGTAAACAAATGAACGCTTCGACCAATACCGACACCACAAGCACTTTATGATGCTAAAGTCTTGGCAATGGCACGACATCCGAGAGAGGTCCCACCATGGCACGCGTACATAACTTCTCAGCCGGCCCCGCCGCACTGCCCCAATGCGTCCTGCGCGAAGCACAGGACGAGCTTTTCGACTACGCCGGGACCGGCATGTCCGTGCTGGAAATGAGCCATCGATCCGAGGCGTATCGCGCCATCATCGAGGATGCGGAGGCCACCTTGCGCCGCCTGCTCGACATCCCGCCTTCCTACCGTGTGCTGTTCCTGCAAGGCGGTGCGACCCTGCAGTTTGCGGGCATCCCGTTGAACCTCATGCGCCGGGGACGAGCCGGATACGTGGTGAGCGGCAATTTCGCCAAGCTCGCCTGGCGCGAAGGGTGCAAATACGGGGACGCCGAGGTGCTTGCGAGTAGCGAGGCCACGAACTTCGACCGCATCCCCGAGCTCGACGCGGCCGAAAATCGCGCGGCATCGGGTGACCTCGACTACGTTTACATCTGTCAGAACAACACCATCTTCGGAACGCAGTTCCACACCCTCCCCGACTGCGCGGACACACCGCTCGTCGCCGACGTGTCAAGCTGCTTCCTATCCGGTCCGCTCGACATCGAGCGCTACGGCATGCTGTTCGCCGGCGCGCAGAAAAACGCGGGGCCCGCGGGCGTGACCGTGGTAATCGTGCGCGAGGACCTCATCGCAAACGGGCCGGCCCGTGCCGACATATGCCCCACCTACCTGGATTTGCGCGTCCAGGCCGAAAAGGGCTCCATGTACAACACGCCCAACACCTTTGGCATCTACCTGTGCGGCAAGGTCTTCCGCTGGATCGAGCAGACCGACGGGCTCGTCGCCATGGCGCAGCGCAACCGAGCAAAGGCCGACCTGCTCTACCGCACCATCGACGATAGCGACCTCTTCCAGGGCACGGCAGATCCCAAAAGCCGCTCCATGAGCAACGTCACCTTCCGCACGTGCGACGCCGAGACGGACGAGGCTTTCATAGCCTATGCCCGGGAGCGCGGCATCGAGGGCATCAAGGGCCATCGCATGGCGGGCGGCTTGCGAGCAAGCATCTACAATGCCGTGACCATGGACTCCGTCGGCGCGTTGGCAACATGCATGCGCGAGTTCGAGGCCTCCCGAGGCGGCCGATCTATCTAGGGGCTCGACGCCCCATTCATTCTGCTTCGTCAGCACCATTTGTTATTTCTGCTACGGAACGCAAGGCCGGCACCCATGAGGTCCGCCGCGAGTTTCCGCACGAGCCGAAGAGCCCAGTGGGCTCTTTGTGCGAGCAGGACTGTCTGAGCGCCGGACCCCATGGGTGCCGGTCGCCGGGATACGGAGGAACTCACCATGCGATATATCAAGACCATCGATGACATCACCAAAGACGGACAGGTCGACTTCGGAGCGGGGTACGAGCTGGTCGAACGTACCGAGGACGCGGACGCCATTCTCATGCGATCCACCGACCTGCACGGCTACGAGCTCCCGGCGGGCATCCGCGCCATCGGACGCTGCGGCGCGGGCGTGAACAACATCCCCATCGAGGAGTACGCGCGACGGGGCGTCGTGGTGTTCAACTCCCCAGGCGCCAACGCCAACGCCGTGAAGGAGATCGTCATCGCCATGATGATCATGTCGAGCCGCGGAATCGTCCAAGCCATGCAATGGGTGCGCGATAACGCCGACGACCCCGACATCCTCGTGGATGCCGAAAAGGCCAAGAAGGCGTTCGTGGGGCGCGAGATCCGTGGCAAACGCGTGGGCGTGGTGGGCCTCGGCAACGTGGGGTCCCGCGTGGCAAACGCCTGCGTGGAGCTCGGCATGGACGTCTTTGGCTACGACCCGTTCATCTCGGTCGAGAACGCCTGGTCACTCAATCGCGAGGTCCAGCGCGTGGGCACGCTCGAGGACCTCTGCCGCGGATGCGACTACCTCACCTTGCACGTGCCTGCAAAGGCAGATACCGTCGGGATGATCTCGACCGACCAGCTCGAGCTGCTCGCGCCCGGTGCGGTGCTCGTCAATTTCGCACGCGAATCCATCATCGACGAGGACGCGGTCGACGCCGCCCTGCGCGCCGGCAAGCTTTCCTGGTTCGCCTGCGATTTCGCCACGCCCAAGACGGTTCGCATGCCGCGGACCTTCATCACCACGCACTCAGGCGCAGGCACCAAGGAGGCCGAGGCGAACTGCGCGGACATGGCCATCTCCGAGCTCAAGGACTATCTCGAGAACGGCAACATCGCCCATTCGGTCAACTACCCGACCTGCTCCATGGGCAAGGCCCGGGCCGCGAGCCGCATCGGATGCCTGCACGCAAACGTGCCCAACATGATCGGCCAGATCACCGCCGTCCTCGCGAAAGACAACGCCAATGTGCAACGCATGGTCAACGAGAGCGCCGGCGAAAATGCCTACACGATGTTCGACACCGACGAGCACCTCGACGAGGCTACCATCGCAGCATTGAGAACGATTCCGTCCATGTATCGCGTGCGCGTCATCAAATAAAGCGCAGAGCGCCTACGCCCCGAGCTCATCCACCGCGCGCGGAGCGCCCGGGGCGAGGCCGCTTTCGGCGGGCTCGAACCCCTCGAGCGAGGAAAGGCCACGGGCAACCAGGGCGCTCGCCGCGCTCGAGACGTTCTCGATGGGGGTATCGCCGCCCATCATGATCCATTGCCGGTACGCCGACAAAATCCCGCCGAACACGAACGAGAGGTAATAGTCGAGCTGATCGGAGCGCACGCTCGCCGGGATCATGCAGTAACGCTCAAGTTCCTCATACATGGACTGCTTGATGCAGGTGAACATCAGGTCGAAGGGAACGCACTCGAACACGCGCCGCTTGAGCGAGATATTCTCCATGATGGCCCTGTTCACCATCTCGAAAAACACCTGGATGCGAACGGCAAAGCCGCCTTGCTCGCTTTCCCCCGTGCATGCCAGCAACCCGTGCGTGTTCTCCACGATATCGTCGATATGGCTATCAAGCACATAAGCGAGCAGGCCGTCGATCGACCCGAAGTGCTTGTAAAAGGTCTTGCGGTCCACATCGGCCTTACGCGCGATGTCGGTGACCGTGATGTCCTCATAGGCCTTCTCCGCCAACAGGTCCTCGAACGCCGCGACCATAGCCGCACGCGAGCGGAGCACGCGACGGTCGATGCGCTCGCACTGGGACGCGGACGGCGCGGACGCCTTTGAGGCACCTCGCTCCTCGACCATCCTCAAACGGCACCCATCCATACCCTTTGCTCCTCCACAGCTCGCATCCTTTGAGGCAAAACCCACATCTATCTGCACTTCGTTGAATAGACACAGTTGCTTATTCCACATTTGTAGAATATACCACAGCTGTTACTATTCACGGCAAGGCGACGCGGCGAGTCGTTCCTCCGTCTTCGCGACTCGAACTGTAGGCATGCCCCGCGTCGCCTCCAGTGCGTCGAAAGAAGGAACAGCATGGCACTCACACAAGCGGCGGAACGAGCGGCCCTCAACAAAATCATCGACTATCTCGACGAGGACCCCGAGAAGAACATCGACACCATCATGACGCTCGTGGACAAATTCGTCCCCGAGTATGTGCTCCCCTCGCAACGCCGAGCCTTCGACACCGCGATCCGCGAACGCAATAACTGGTACCGACTCATGATGCGAATCTTCGACCTCAACCCCGAAGTACGCACCAAGCTGCTCAAGACGCTCATTGTGGACTGCAGTGTCCTGGCATGGCCCCAGCAGGAAAGGATGCGCGAAAAGTACCAGTGCAACATCCCGTATGCGATCCTGCTCGACCCCACGAGCGCCTGCAACCTGCGTTGCACGGGCTGCTGGGCGGCTGAATACGGACACGCGCTCAACCTTTCCTTCGAGGACATCGACTCCATCATCTGCCAAGGCAAGGAGCTCGGCTGTCATATCTACATCTACACCGGCGGCGAGCCGCTCGTGCGCAAGGACGACCTCATCCGCCTATGCGAAAAGCACCAGGATTGCGCATTTCTGTGCTTCACCAACGCGACCCTCATCGACGAGGCGTTCTGCCAGGAGATGATCCGCGTGGGCAACTTTGTTCCCGCCATCTCCGCCGAGGGTGACGAGGGCACGACCGACTCACGCCGCGGCAAGGGCACGTATACCAAGATCGAGCGCGCCATGAACCTGCTTCGCGAAAACGGCCTGCCATTCGGCATCTCCTGCTGCTGGACGCGCGAGAACGCCGACGCCGTGGCCACCGAGGCGAACATGGACTGGATGATCGAGAAGGGCGCGCTGTTCTGCTGGTACTTCCACTACATGCCCGTGGGAGCCTCCTCGCCCGCCTCGCTCATGCCCACTCCCGAGCAGCGCGAGCGCATGTACCACTTCGTGCGTGACATGCGCTCCAAGAAGGAGCTGTTCACCATGGACTTCCAAAACGATGGCGAGTTCGTGGGAGGCTGCATCGCCGGCGGCCGCCGCTACCTGCACATCAACGCCGCGGGTGACGTCGAGCCCTGCGTGTTCATCCACTACAGCAACGTCAACATCCACGACGTCACGCTGCTCGAGGCCCTTAAATCGCCGTTGTTCATGAAGTACTACGAGAACCAACCGTTCAACGACAATCACCTGCGGCCCTGCCCCATGCTCGAGAACCCCTACGAGCTCGGCAGGCTCGTCGCCGAATCCGGTGCGTACGGAACCGACCTGGTGGAACCGGAGACCCCGGAGGACCTCCGCCGCAAGACTGTTGCCGGCGCGGCGGCGTGGGCGCCCGTGGCCGAGAAGATCTGGAACGACGAGAACGATCCCATGTACACCAAGCGTCTCGAGGGTATGCAACAGGGTATGGCGGAAACCGACCTCGAGAAATTTGAGCGCCTGGGGCACTTCGGCGATTGCCAGAACGAGAAATAGCGCAGGACGCGCCCGGGAAGCGCGGGCCGCGGCAGATTACACGCAGACCGCGCCCAGCTACGCTCGCGATGGTGCACCCGGGACAAAACGGGTAGGAATTCGCACGCGGCGAGACCGGCTTTTCGGCACCACGCGGCGACGCTCGCGAAAGCGGGGCTCGAGTTTACGCCCGAGCCCCGCTTTTTTCATCCATCGTGGCGCAGGCGGGGTACGATAACGCCATATGTGATCGACCCGCGCGAGAGGACCGTCCATGAGAGCGCTTCCCTTCCCTTGCATTCGCCCCGTCCCCGAGCACGCCACCGAGGTGGCAGCTCTTCCCTATGACGTCTTTGACCGCGGCGAGGCGGCCGAGTACGTCGAGGGCAGGCCGCTCTCCTTCTTGAACATCGACCGACCCGAGACGCAGTTTCCCGCTGATCAGGACATGTACGCACCAGAGGTATACGCGCGAGGAGCGGAGCTGCTGCACGAGCGCCTCGCGGACGGGACCTTCGTGGAGGACCGCAACCTGGCGTATTACATCTACCGCCTTGCCTGGGAGGGACACGTGCAGACCGGCATCGTCTGCGTGTGCGCCGTCGACGAATTCGAAAGTGGCGTCATCAGGCGCCACGAGCTTACGCGCGAAGATAAGGAACGCGACCGCATCGAGCACATCGGCGCGCTCGGTTGCCAGACGGGACCGATCTTCCTCACCTACCGCGACCAGCCCGTGCTCGACATGATCGTCGGCGCGGCCACGACCTCCACCCCGTTGTACGACTTCGCCGATGAGTCGGGCGTGCGCCAGACCGTCTGGGAGGTCGTGCGCCACGATGCCGTCGATGCGTTGCGTGCCATGCTCGGCACGATTCCGTGCGCCTATATCGCCGACGGGCATCATCGGGCCGCAAGCGCCGTGAAGGTTGCGCGCCGCATGCGCGAAGAAGCGCAGGCGGCAGGCACTTACACCGGCAAGGAGCCGTTCAACTACATCCTCTCCGTCCTGTTCCCCGCCAGCCAGCTCACCATCCTGCCGTACAACCGCGTGGTTTCCGACCGCAACGGACTCGATACGTACGAGCTGCTCGAGGTGCTGAGCGGCGCAGGATTCGGCATCGTGGAGGCAGAGGGGCCGGTGGAACCGCGCGAGCACGGCGTGTTCGGGATGTACACCGACGGCATCTGGTACGAGCTACGGGCGGACGACCCCAACCCGAGGGTCTATGCCACGGAGAATGCCGGCAACGATTTCAACGCCGAGATGGGATCGGCCGAGGATGACGAGCGCCGCAGCGGTGAATCGAGCCAAGATAACGGAGAGTCCTCCAACCCAGCAAACTCCCTTGATTGCTCAATCCTGCAGAGCTGCATCTTGTCTCCTATTTTTGGAATCAAGGACCCCCGCACCGATCCGCGCATCTCCTTCGTCGGCGGCATCCGCGGAACCGAGGAACTTGAGTGCAAAGCGGGCGTCGAGGGCGTTGCGTTCACGATGTGCGCGACGAGCATCGACCAGTTGCTCGCCGTAGCCGACGCCGGCGAGGTTATGCCGCCCAAATCCACGTGGTTCGAGCCCAAGCTGCGCAGCGGCCTGTTCATCCATCGCATCGCGAAATAGCAATCGTTTCGCAAGGCGCTCGCGGGCAAAACCGATGATTCGCATGGCCTCCCTTCTTCAAAAGGGAGGCCATTTTCATGTAAAACCGAGCAATTGGTCAAAATACCCTGATTGTGCGCTCAAATCCTTCCGATTTTTGCCCTGCATATTTTCCCGCCTTCACCAATCCTGCGGTTTTGCCGCAAGCCTCCAGCCCGGCAGGACAGAGCCGCTTGCACGTAAAGATTCGGCCGAAGCAATCCTGGGGTTTTGTCGCTCGCGACAAAACCCTTCAGCGCACAATCAGGGTATTTTGACCACTCTTCGAAAAACGTACGACGCGCGTCGCCCCAGATGCAAAAACTTATGCATGATGCAAAGCAAATAGACGCGAATTATACATTTCGTCTAAACCCTGAATCCAGCTGGGCAAACGATACACCGGCCACAGCCCAATCAACGACAAGCTTCGAAGCGCACCGGGAGTGAAATTCCTACTCCCCGAGCAAATCTCGCAACTTATCCTGCTCGATGATCTCAACCAGCTCGAACGCGCCCTTGTCGAACGCGAAATGCATAACACTGCAGTTGCCCGGCACCTTACCGCAGCCAAAACCGCCATCGGGCACCCACTTAGCCAGAAACTCACGGCACGCCGACCCGTGACTCACCACCAAAACGCTCCCATGCCCAGGTTGTTCCATAATCCGTGCCAGGGCATCGCTCACGCGGGCGCGGACGGCCATCTGCCCCTCCCCACCAAACGGAACGTAGAAGTCGCCCCAGGGAAACGGCGGCATAAGGTCGACCCGCTCGCCCTCGAAGGCCCCGAAGCCCCATTCGCGCAGGTCTTCCACGCGCTCGTAAGGCATATCCACGATGCGCTCAATCGTCTGCTGAGTACGCGTCAGCGTTGAGGTGTACGCATGGTCGAACGCGATCCCCTCGCGCGCAAAGTACCGCCCGATGCGCCCCGCCTGCTCCTCGCCCTCCGACGTGAGCGGGGCGTCGCACCAGCCCTGGATAACGCGCTTTTCGTTGAACATGGTCTGGCCGTGTCGAACCAGATACAAATCACCGCTCATCGAAGCCCCCACTCGATGCGACGTCATGTTTACGGATGTCGCATTTGCTCATATCAATGTGTTCCGATTGTATCAATCGATGAGCTGACAGCGCTCGCAGGGTCCCAAGGTATCCCTTTCCTTTCGCATGGGTAGGATTACATATGTACGTTATCTAACTTCTGTCGATTGGAGTGGCCATGAGAGAATTCATCGACGACGAGGGCGAACGGCACATCGATCCCTTCTGCTTTGACGAGTTTGGGATGATCGACCGTGGTGTCAAGGCGATTAGGTTCCTATACGGCGTAACCGGAGTAGTCGGGCTCATCGGCGGCGCCGCCCTGCTCATCTGGCCCGTGAAGACACTCGTGGTGCTCGCTGTCATCCTCGGAGCATACTTCATTATCGCAAGCGTCGTGCGCATCGGTGTGGCCATGGGCACGCCCTTCATGCCTGCGGGCTGGCGCGCACTCAATATCCTCTCCAGCCTCTTGCTGCTCTTCTGCGGCATCATCATGCTCAAGAACCAGACCGCATCCGCTGCGGCCCTCGCGACGCTCGCAGCCATCGCAATCGGATTCGGCTGGATTATCGAGGGCGTGGTAACCCTCGTCGAGACGGGCATGGTGCACAACCGCGGTCTCTCCATTCTCTCCGGCGTATTGTCGATTGTCGCGGGCATCGCCGTGTTCATGTTCCCGCTCGAATCGGTCGACCTGATGATCGTCTTCTCCGGCATCGCGCTCGCGGTGCTGGGCGGCGTGTTGCTCGTCCGCGCGTTCACCTTTGGAAAGATCTCACGCTAACGGCGTTCGCGACGCGCCCCGTTTGCGCATCGTCCGCAACCCAACACCGATACTCGCCGCCCGGGCCCCCGCAAAAGGCCTGGGCGGTTTTGTCTATCTGAACCCACAAAAACGACCCCTTGACCTTCACGCTACGTAAAGGTTTATCCTACGGGCGAAACGGAACGGGAGGGGCATGTGAGCGCGAACAAGGCCTATGGCATCGGAGAAGTCTCCGACATCGTGGGGGTCTCAACCCGAACGCTCAGATATTACGAAGAGACGGGACTGCTCGTACCCGCGCGAACAGCCAACGGATATCGCCGCTACACCCCTGCGGACCTCGACCGCTTGCAGGAAATCCTGCTCTTGCGCCACATGGGGATGAGCGTGGCGGAGATTCCACGCGCCTTGAGCGCAACGGAAGAGGAGCGCCGGCGAACGCTCACGCGCCACCTTGGAACGCTCAGGACCGAACGAGAGCGACTCGATACCCTCATCCGCACCGTCGAGAACACAATCGAGCACATCGAGAAGGGAGTCCCCATGGACGATAAGGCGAAGTTCGAGGGCATGAAGCACGACCTCGTGGAGCAAAACGAGCGCGAGCACGGTACCGAGGTGCGCGAGCGGTGGGGCGACACCGCCGCGGACGAGGCAAACCGCAAGATGCTCAACCTGAGCGAGGGCGAGTTCGAGCGTTTCCAGGAGCTGGGGCGTACGATCAACGAATCGCTCGAAGCGGCCGTAAGTGCGAATGCCGATCCCACAGGCGACGAGGGAGAACGCATCTATCGCCTCCACCGGGAGTGGCTCGGATTCACCTGGAACTTCTACACGCCCGAAGCGCACAGGGGTCTCGCGGAGATGCACGTCGCAGATGAGCGCTTCACCACCTATTACGATGGCAACGTCGTCGGCTGTGCCGCTTGGCTGCGAGACGCGATAGCCGCGCACGCGCGATAGCGGGCCGAATTCACACCACACGCGAGCGTCCCATCGATGTCGAAGAATATGAGGCCCTTGATTTTCATTGCGGCACCACCTTTGAAAATCCGCCCAAACCGAATGACGGCATTATGCGAATCTGCGCCCTGTGACAGCAGCGCGAGACATGTGGGATCCAAGCGATAATGCCCGACGATGTGTCCATAGCTTTGCAGCTTGTCTTCCTCATAGCGCAACTGAAACGGCCCGGAATGATGAATGAGATACGGAACGCCGCGCTCATTGCGACGGTCGGAGACGATCCCAATGTGCCCCTCATACAAGACAATGTCCCCACCGCGCCATTCAGAAATGTTGCGCGCGTCGGACGTGAGGCGCTGCGCATGAGCATCGAAAAAGACCTTGAGATTGGGCGTGCGACGGAAATCGATCGCCGGATCCGGAATCTCGATCGCATAGGCCTCTGGACGCCGCGCAACATCGGCCGCGACGAGTGCCTGAAGGTCGTAACCCGCCTCCCGGCACGCGATGGCAACCACATCGGTGCAGACGCCGTGTTCGTCATCGGGATAGCCCGAAGGGTAATAGACGCTCTTGTAGTGCGGACGGGTCTGGATGTAGGCGAGGGCAGCGGCGAGGACATCGTCGTTGTCGACGATGCCGTCGGAGTCGGCATCAACCGTGGCAGCGAGGTCGGCGGAGAGGCCGGCCTCGCCCGCCTCGGAGGCTCCCTCGTACCGGTCGACGGGGCGACGCGAAGATGTGATGCAAAGGCGCCCCGTCGCGATAAGCACCGCACCAACGACGATTAGCGTGAACGCAAGTATTGCGAGCACGACGATGGAAATGCGCGACCCACTTCTTCTCGCACCCATTTCCATCCCTCCATCCTTCCCCGTTATGCGGCGGCACTCAGGGTCCCTATGCAAGCTTTGACTCGCGCCCTTAGCCGCCGGCATCGATTTTTGTCCGGACGAATCGGCACCATTATCGCAGGGAATGGATTCTGCTGCGACACGCGGAGTGACGCTATTTGCCTCGGCTTCGCTCACCTTGTCAGCCCACAGCTCGCCGACGAACATGTCCATGATCTCCGGTGGACCCAGCGCCCCTGGGCAAAGTCGTACATTTGACACACCGCGTCGTCCATGCGATGGATTCTGATGCCGTTGTCCTCGATGTTGTACCCCACACGGACCCCGTTGCACGAACGCAAACCCGGGCGCTGATGTCCCCCACCTCAATTTAGGGACTGTCCCTGAATTGAGGGGCGTTGCACCATAAATGAGTCACCCCTACCCGCTCTTTTTCATATCGTCGAGAACGAGCGACTTGAGGTACTGGTTCACATTCTCGTGCGATTTAATCCAGTTGTATATCGCATCATCCTGCTCGTTAGGATAGAACCGCATCACAATTTGCCTGACGCTTTTCTTGCGATAGTTACTGATCGCACGTCGTTGTGCATCCGTCTGCATTGCTCCCCCTAACACTCGCGCGCTCTGTGCCAAATCCCATAAGCGATAAATGACACTATGAACGAAATGACAAACACCTGCACCTCGCAACCTCAGCGGCATACACGCAAGCGATGTCATCAAATCGGTCGCAACCAGATGTCATCTTTCACCAGCAGCTCCCGACCTAATCACCAGCTAAATCGACACCGCATTAAACGGAGATGCAGTTTTCGTAAAGTTCCTCTGCGGCGATGTCAATCCCACCCGGCCATACGACCGTACCGTATTCAATGCGCAGGGTGTTGAAAACCAGAGGGTCTTCAAGAGTATGAAACACCCCCGCCCCGATGAGCGGAGACGCATCGTATATGCCGCGCTTTCCATCCTCGAAAAGAAGCGCTATACGGTAATCGGAAAGGGGACGTGCCTCGACAACATCCACGATGGGCGGAAGAACAGGACCCGACATCACAACCTCCTAAGCTGGGTGTATCGATCGTGCAGGGCTTCCTATACAACAGTAAGTTATTGCACACTACATACTCTCCTGCATTTTCTCGCGCACAAGGCCCTTGATGAACCCCGCCACATTCGGCTGTGACTTGAGGAACGCAATCATGTCGGCATCATTCTCGTTGTGGCACCGAAACACGAACGTCGTCTGTTTCTCCTTGATGTATTTGGTTGTCGCCTTGGTCTGCGCAGCCGTCGCCATTTCGAACTCCTTCATCCATATGATAGGTATTTATATATAGTAAACATTATACCTCGAGAGGGATGTGCGCCCCATTGGAGCACAACAACCTCGCGCCCGATAAGATTCTCCCGCCGACCAACCATAACGCTCCCGCAATGCGATCCAGTTATGCGGCCGCGCAATGCCCACCCATCTACTCGCGGGCCACAATCGGCGTATCGTCCCGCCGAAAGAGCCGAAGGAGGTCTCTGCGCGCTTCGCGCCGCTCCCAACCCGATGAGCGAACGAGAACACGAGCTTCATAGACGAATGACCTCGCCAACAGAACGTCATCGCGCTTGGTCACGGTCATGGGCACGAACGGAACGGGCCGTCCCCCGTGATCCATTTGCCGGGGGCGTAGGATCATCCCCGCATACGCGGGGAGCACCGGGGTGCGTCACTCGTGACGCGCGCCGCAATCGGGATCATCCCCGCATACGCGGGGAGCACTCTCAAGCAGGGGCTCGTGACGGCGCGCCAGGCGGGATCATCCCCGCATACGCGGGGAGCACTTTGCCGGAAGACGTGGGCGACCGCGATCTGTGGGGGCCATCCCCGCATACGCGGGGAGCACGTAATTCACGCCCTTGGCGGCGGCTCGGTTCGGGGGATCATCCCCGCATACGCGGGGAGCACCTCCATCGAGCTGCCCGGCGCCGCCGACAAGGCGGGATCATTCCCGCATACGCGGGGAACACGGGCACGCGCGTATGCCAGCTCGTCATCATGCCGGGATCATCCCCGCATACGCGGGGAACACGACGTTGCTACCGTTGGTGGGCACAACGATGACGGGATCATCCCCGCATACGCGGGGAACACTTAAACGTGGCCCGCCCGGCGGCTCACGTCGCGGGGAACACGTTCTTGAGTCGGATCTTCCAGTTGATTTGCATGGGATCATCCCCGCATACGCGGGGAACACTCTCTGCTCTCTCGGATTCGTTTGCGGCTCTGGGGATCATCCCCGCATACGCGGGGAACACCAGCGGGCAATCCTGTCGGTTGTCTTCGGGTTCGGGATCATCCCCGCATACGCGGGGAACACCCTCAGCTGATCGTAGGTCCTGCCGTGCACGAGGGGATCATCCCCGCATACGCGGGGAACACCGAGTGCGTCGACAGGTTGACGATGTCGGTCTTGGGATCATCCCCGCATACGCGGGGAACACCGTGCAGGCCTTGAGGCGGTGCTTGTGCTGCGGGGAACACCACCTTCGGCACCTCCGACATCTACGCCGTCAAGGGATCATCCCCGCATACGCGGGGAACACGCGTATCTGAAAACCCTTACCAAACTTACCAGCGGGATCATCCCCGCATACGCGGGGAACACTTCGCATGGCTCTGCACATGGTTTTGATTCCACGGGGATCATCCCCGCATACGCGGGGAACACTACCGTTCGATATTACCGATAAGGCGGGCGAGAGGATCATCCCCGCATACGCGGGGAACACGGCGCGCTTGCCGAACATCACGCAGTCCAGCCAGGGATCATCCCCGCATACGCGGGGAACACGCTGCGCTCGCCCTGCTCGAGCCATCGGCCCTCGGGATCATCCCCGCATACGCGGGGAACACCGCGTGATGCCCGTCCCAGCTCACACGCGCCTTGGGATCATCCCCGCATACGCGGGGAACACCACGCCGGTGAGCAGGGAAGCGTAATCGGGGAAGGGATCATCCCCGCATACGCGGGGAACACGAATCCGTGCACCGCGCTCATGTCATCGATCCAGGGATCATCCCCGCATACGCGGGGAACACACGAGAACGGTGACGAGCTTGCACGAATGCGCGTGGATCATCCCCGCATACGCGGGGAACACACCGGGTCGGCGTGAGCGCGGCCTTGTCACAGGGGATCATCCCCGCATACGCGGGGAACACGAGCGTCTTCTCCCAGTTGTAGTGGATGCCGTCGGGATCATCCCCGCATACGCGGGGAACACCGCGGGACTCGTCATGACCATGCGCCAAGCGTTGGGATCATCCCCGCATACGCGGGGAACACTCTGCCGCCTGCCGTCTGGACGCTTGGGTCACGAGGATCATCCCCGCATACGCGGGGAACACCGAAGTGCTGAAGATGATCGGCCTTCGCGGCCGGGGATCATCCCCGCATACGCGGGGAACACACTTATTTACCTGCGATCCCAATTCCCGGCGTGGCAGTTTTGTATCACTTCATCCAAAGCGACGGGCCTTGTGCCTCTTGCTTGCATCGCTCCAGCCTGACCTCCTGGCTCCATAGTAGCTCTCATCTTCGCAACCGCTCGGCCTCTCCATCAAAACCAAACCATCGCAATCCCTGGGCTTCCAGCTGGATCGATGAACACGAAATGCAACATGTTGCTCATTACTGGCCGAATAGGCCATTATCGCCTTGCCATCGTTAACGAAAGCAGTGACCCTCGTCCAAAGAGCCTCCCGGACACGAGCGGAAACATGACCAACAAACACGCCTGTTGATATCTCAAAAAGCCATCGTGACAAATCTCCCCGAACGCTGGGTGGACAAGCGGTCACAACTATCACAATCATGGCTGCTCCCCAACCTGGTCGTCATCACATCCATAGGACTTGCCATACGCAACTTCGCCGACCTTGTCATCCCAAAGAGCGAGTGACTCGACATCGCTTTTCTCATCTGGAACAACGTTAAGGAGCCGCTTAATATCCTTGGCCACCCTCCCCAGCAAAGACATATCGTAGAACCGGTCCCTCATTGCATGCCGAACGGCGCTACCGATTTGCTCAGGTTGCTTTGCCGCAACCTCAAATGCCACCGGAATCGAAAGCTCCGCCTTATATAAATCGGCGATGTCGTAAACAAACGAACGCTCATGGCCGACATGCACAAAGCCCAAGCCAGGCGAGCATCCAATGGCAACGATCACCGCATGGACAACTCCATACAAGCATGCATGTGCCGCGGATAGCGCCTTGTTGATCTCTGTACCGCTTTCATAGTCGTCATGATCATACGTGCGCTTATCCCACTCCACGCCAGTCTTCTTTGACATCGAACGATATACCGACCGAACTCGAGCCCCCTCTCGACCGCGAAGCTGCTGCATAGTCAACTTCGAAACATCTTCGTGGGGAAATCTCATTTGATACATCGCCCGAGCGACCGCAAGCCTGCTCCGGGTATTCGAAACGAGTTTAGCCTGTTGCTGTAAAAGGACGGAAGAGTGGGTGAGCGGCCGTGCGGCCGCATACATCCTCACCCCGTTCTCCCCCACCCAAACAACCGTTGCTCCACTTTCCGCAATGGTCGACATCGCCTTATGACTCACAGACGAACCAGGGCCAAGCATCAACACGCCCAAGGACGCCGAAGGAAGCCTCACGACCCCCTCGGCATCCGCAACAGTGATGGCATTATCTTCCTGACCGATGACGCATCGCTCGAAATATGCAAACGATATCCGGTCCTCCATACGCGCAAGCTCAATAACATCCGGAGGAGGCGGGGACTTGCGCGATATCGCTGGAGATTGGGCAACCTTTCCACCATCGCTCATCATAGTCACCCCTACGGCCTAGCAATGGTCAACAATCCGCAGCCAAAACCTTTTGCACGCCCGATGCCGCATACGAGCGCCTTCCGGAATAGCTCGGCATCGGAGATCTCCAGAAGACCATCGTAGCGGGCAGTCCCCAAAGTAACCTGCTTGCCATTGCGAGCAAAGCGCTCCTTGCGGCTTTGACTCACCCTTACCTGCGGCTCTCCCGCGGCATTGAGGGGAATGCGGAAACCGTATCCCTCGCAACGCTTGAGAAGCCAATCGATTTGCTGTTTCGACGTCACTTCCGCCTGAAGCGTACCCACAACACCTTCGCGCTTGGCCAAGCCCTTATCGACGAGGACTTTGCGAACTGGATTCGCCTTGAGGCGAAAGGCCCACAGCTGGCCTGCTTGCAGTCCATCGAGCCGCTCATCATATTCCCTCGTTCGAATCGCTGAGCATTCGAGCGACAATCGTCTGCGCAACAAGTCGGAATCAGGGGCAGACGGGCTCACGATGAACAACCGAGCGACATTCGAAAACTCAGAGATATCGAGACGCCACAGGATGCGTCCCTCAGTCGATTCACCGCTTGAGGAATCCTCGTTCCCAGAGCAAGCCGCCTCAACCAACGCGTGGATACGGTAAGGAGAGACAATATGCCGATAGGTTGACTCCGACCCTTGATCGAGCTCAAGGCAAGATAGATACATAGCACCCTCCTTTCCGGGCTAGAAATCCATTGGATCGTGTTCATCCACGTTGGGATGAGACTCGTCGACGAAATCGGGGTTCGCGATCATATCGGTAAATACCGGGCGCATGCCGTAGCTGCGATTCTTCGTAAGGTCGAAGCTAATGGGATAATCCGCACGCGCCTCACAGACTTCGCCTTCCCGACCATCGCAAACCAATTGCAACTCTGCAGGACAATGGCGCTGTCTATACCACTCAGGAGCCTGCCAAGGCACACCCCGAAGTACCTCTCGAACGTCATCGCTCTCGGAATGCAAGCCCAAGACAAGCGGGAAGTCCGGCGGACACGACCTCCTTCCCAAAAACAGCGGCCATTTTGGACAAACCAAAGCCGATGCCACATCAGCGAGAAGGTCATCACTGCCGCCAAGTGCAACGACAAACACGGCATCCGACAGATAATACCTGTTCGAAATCATCGAATTCTTTTGCCCTCTCACCCTTGCAGCATGAAAGTCCCGCACAAGTTCTCCGGGCTTATCAACACGAACAGCAAACTCCAAAGACGCCAGATCCTCAACGGACTCGTCGCGAGCACGGCCAAGCGCGGAGGCCATCAATCCGACAACTCCACTTTTTGTGGGCTCCTTGCGAGTCTGACGCGTAAGGAATCTTGAACCATCGCCCCAGGACTGCATGGGTCCCGCGAGCCGCAAGACCAACACACTCATTTAAATCACCGTCTACAGACGCTCGGCAAGCTGAACGCGCAGCGACTCAAGCAAACCAGGCAGATCCGTGCGCACGCCAACGGTATCGAGCTCCTCAACCGGCTCCGAATCCACGATATTCCACGCCGCACAGGCGGGCATGTCGTAGGAGCGTTCAATCGAACCGACGCGGGCACCAAGCTTGCGAGCGGCTACGCGCGAAATCGACTCGGCGCCCTTCGCCACCACAGGAACTTCGAACGCGCTCACAGGATTCACCGGCTGCTTGTCGCGGATAGACACAAGCACGGCATTGGGCAGTGTGCGATTTGCAAACGAGTTTTGCTTCCCGGTCGGCATGGAGCGAATAAATGCCTCGGCAAACGCGGCAACGGCATCGACGGTAGTCTGGATATCGCCCAGCTGCTCCACCAGTGAGCTCACATTCACTGTAGCGTAGCGATATAGCGTAGACGAATTATAACCAGTCGAGTCAATCATGGCTGCGCCGGCATTATCGTCGGCAGCACACTGGTCCATAGCCGTGAAGTAATCGTACTCCTGAGTGACGCGATCGACGGAAATGGAGTGTGCGACCTGCGCGCAAGCATCGACATTCAAATCGGGAGCATCGGCAAGCATCCGGCCGAACAGGGCGATCTCGATTCCCTGCTTACCATGGAATGCCCCCGCTACGTCCTTTTTGAGGTCCTTGGGTTTAGCCGTCGCCCAATCAACCCCGCTATCCTCCCAGGCAAGCGCCGCATTTGCAAGCGCGACGATTTCCGCCCGTGAAATAAAGATAAGATACTTCGCTGCGATTTTTCCCTCGTCGTCGCCACTTCGCTTGGACTCCTCGACAGCGATGCCGGCAGCGGTAAGAGCGGCCTTCGCCAATGGAAGAGCCTTCTCTTGCAAATCAGGCCGCATATCCTCGATTACGCAAGCCACCTGATCGGCGACGAGTTTGGTGCGAATTGCGAGTGCTTCCTCAGGGAGCATCGAGGCAAACTCATCGCGCATGGCCTTCTTCCAGGCCTGACTCGACACGCGAGCGCGACGCACCCCGCCGTACACAGCGGTCTTCGGAGCTCCCGTATCATCGCGGTTGATATTGTTGGACGGAACGTTCTGAATTGCACAAAAATCGACGTACAGCATCATCGATCCTTTCATTCGTTATCTTCATCCTGCTTGCTCCCGTGCGATACGGGAACGAAATACGCGGAGCCCCATCGAGAAATCGCGCGTTCACGCTGATACGCCGGACCCTGCATCTCATATAGATCAGCAGCCAGAAGGCCAAAATCCAGGCGTATCATTCGATTGGCACCATCATCCGTGCGAGCTGATTTCATCAAGCCCAGCAGCGAACGAACACCCGATATGACACCGGAGAAATCAGAAGAGCCCTCGATGGACGCAAGCCTGCGCATGACCCCTGCAGCCAGGCTTTGATCGGGCTGAATCTGCCAGCAGGCACGACCAAAAGAGTTCGCCCTCCTCTCTGCATCGTTTTCAGAGAACACGGCGACCCCATAGCCTTTTCCCTGCTGCAGGACCGCATAGGCACCGAAGGCGACGCAGGCAGCACGGAGCTCACGCGACGATCCCGCAGGATCACCAAGCTCATCGATAGGCCAATCGGAAAGTACCAGGTCTCCCAGAGTAAGGAGAGAGGGGGTCTCGCCCGTTATGAGCCTTCTCAGGCGCGCCATCTGGGCTCGAGCAGCGGCCTCGTTGCCATCTTCGCCCATAATCTCACGCTGCAGCCTTCTGATCTTCCTATTGACAAACCAATTGAGCGCGAAGGAGCGCTCACTAAGCGTATATGCCATATAGGCTCCTTTCTCTATTACGTTCTACTCGCTTGAGGGCAAAAGCTTGTTGACCCTTTGGACGAATTGCGACTTCGCATACGCAACACTATGACCAGAGTGCGTAACGAACTCTTGGGCATTCGATTGGGCGGCAGCATCGAATCCAATGCGAAGAACGCTTCTGCGTATGGCATCCCCGCACTTCAGAGTTCGTGCGTGGAAGTCCTCGCCTACGGTGAGCCCGGCAAGATAAGCCCTGAACAGCGCATCGACCTCTGCATATGCGGCCACCAGCACATCCTGCGCCCTCGCGGACGCAATATCCTTCGATGCTTTATCGCCCTTCGACTCTTCCGAAGCTCGAACAAGCTTAACAACTTCGAAAATCGCCGAATCTGCCTTATCTGCCAGCTCGATAGCAAGTCGCACTGCCTCATCGTCATGGACAGCAAGGGCAGAACCTATCTGCAGTCGATCATCGAAGCTGTCTACATACACGCTGCTCTGAGTTCCATACTCAATTCCTTGCGCATGTATCGCGACCTGCTTGGGAAGCAAATCACAGAAGTCGTCGTCGACTTCGGCAAGCTCATCGGCCATGATGTTCATCCAGCGAATAACCCCTGGCCGATCATCAAGACCCTGATCGACGCCGACCGATACGGCAAGCAGCCCGCTCAACCCACGCCACATGGCCCTTTTGGCATCGTGCGTACGAGGCATAAATGGCGCGACGGGAAGCTTAAGACGCACACGCTGAGGCTCGCTCTGCTTCATGGACGCCATCGTTTCGTATTTCATCGCATCCACTGGATGCAACAGGTCGCCATAGCATGAGATAAAGCCGATTACACCGTTGCCGCCGTCGGACGTGATAAGACGCACCCGCCGGGACTGCAGGGTCTCCAATTGAACAAGACCAGTAGGAGCCAGCAGCTCCCTGCTGTCGGGCGAGCTCTCATCCTTCTCCCATGGCGGAAGATCCTCTTGGCTCCCAAGAAAACAAACATCGGCGCGAGCGTCGTCGAAAAGAACGAAATTCCACATCAACGTCTCGAACAGATTGCGTCCCTCTAGGTATACAAGCCCAAGATTTCCAAGGTACCCTGTTCCCGGAATTCCTTTCGGAGCGTAGGCCTTGCCGTTCTTTGCATGGGTGTTGCCCACAACGGGAGTCTTGATACCCGCAATGTCATAAGCCTGCGTAAATACAAGCCATCTCGCAGCCTCGGCAAACGTCATGCGATTTGGCGCCGCAATCCCACGAAGCGAAAAAAGGTGCTTTTCCGGTTTAGACGGAACATCGGCCATCAAGCTGGAAACTGGATCGAATGCCTTCTCGGACGCATACTCCAGATCAGAAATCTGATAGAACGGCTTTGGTCCAAAGAGGTCAAACGAGCCAGCATATTCATCCAGATACCCCGATAGGATATCCATATCGAAGCTCCCGCGCTCCCACATTGACAGCCACAGGTCTATCGAACTAAACCTATCGAGCATCGAACGACCATACGCACGGCGCATAATTGCATCGAGCAAGCGCAGCAGCACGCCCGATTGCTGGGGAATATCTCCAGTAATCTCGGCAATTGCATCTGCATTCTCAAACGCCTCGAGAATCGATACTTCACCCTGATGGCCATCATGCCAAAGCACTTTGATCCACGGGGACGTCAGCAACGAAAATGGGGCAGTGTCAGAATTCATGTCAAACCTCCATTCTTATTAAGTTGTTGAAATGAAAAGGGATCACGCACGCTCTTCAATCCCCCCATTTGGAGGGAACACCTTGTAGCGCAATAACATCTTTGGATCACCCCCACAAACGTGGGGAACAAGATGAAGACGCACGTGATCTGCGCATTCGAAAAGTAACCACTATCATTCGTTGTATTCAGCTCTCAAGGAACTAAAGCAACCTATTGGTCATTACATTAAATATAGCCCTTTGACTATCGTATTACAATGAACAAGATTTTATTCCAAAGTATTTCGAGTACCAGATCTTATGCCCGGCGATAGATGTCCCGTAGTCCCCACCTGGCAGACGATCGAGAAGCAGAACGAGAGAGCCAGCCAATAATGGCGCATCAACCCAGGCGCCAAGCAGCGCTCCACAACGCTTTTCAAGCTCAATGATTAAAGGCTCGATCTTATCCGCAGAACACATCTCCAAGGGAAGTCTGACAGTGGAATTTGCAATGACCTTTTGCTCGTCGAAGCTCGGAACAGCATCTGCCGAAACCCTGGCACCCTGCGGGACGCCGTGTTCCTCATCGCCAATCCAAGGCAAAAGATGCAACCCATCATCTTCTTGACACAACAGAATAACCTCGACCGTCTCCTCCGTATCTCTAACGGCACGCGGACCCCAATCGTCATCCCGAGCATCACCGCCAGCAGAAGCATCCGCTTTTCTGCACCATTCGCCCAAACCATGCCCGCGCTCAAGGAGCGTCGCCGCTGATTCGACCAAGGAGTGCTCCGCGCGAATTCTTTTGATGGCCATTTTGCGCTCGCGCTCATCACATGCCTCTCGATATCCCTTTTGCCAACCATCGGGAATGAGCAGATCGCGTCGGTCGCTATAGGCCCTCCTGACTTTCGAGGCAATATCGGCGGGAATATCGACCGCAACCTGCGACTCAGGACAAACTAAGCCGAGCGATACCAGACTTTCGAACAAAGAGGCTTTTCCATAAATACTTTCAACTCCCGCTTGCAGAGAGGGACCGTCAGCGTGCCACCCCGTAATACCTCTGATATAACAACGAGCTTCCCGGAGGCCGTCCGGCCGCCCATCCCTCCCCCTGTCATGGCGATGCATGCGGCCAAGCCGCTGGAACACAAGATCAACGGGAGCGATATCGGAAATCAACATATCGAAATCAATATCCAACGATTGCTCCAAGACCTGCGTGCCGACCACAATCAGCCGATCAGGTCGGATGCCGTTAGAACGCGTAGCATTCGCACCCAAGAGCCTGCGAATCTCGTTCTCCCTCTTCATACGGTCGAAATCGGTAAACCGAGAATGCGTCAGCAGGACCTCATCGCCATATTTGGACGATAAGACATCGGCGGCCTCCTGGGCCCTCCTCACCGTATTGCAAATGACGCCGATGCAACCTCCTTGAACAAAAGCGCGGTCGATTAAATCGATCAAAGCGTCAATATCATCATCTATACATGTCAGCTGCACTTGGCATGACCTAGCAGACGGCTTTGACTCGCAGTAACGGATCTGCCCGCCATCGGCTAACGTCAACAACGGATATGAATCAATGGTTGGGACGACAGGATCGATGGTATGGGTATGCTCCGACGGAGCACACGCATCAACACCCAGCTCGTAAGCGGCAACAAAACGACGACGCGTCTCTTCAGGCAACGTTGCTGAAAGCATAACGACCGGTACACTCCAGCTTCCTAACCATTCAAGAAGGCGCTCGAGATATACCTGCATATACGCATCGTATGCATGGCATTCGTCGATAATGAGCACCTTGTTTGCAAGCCCCAAGTCACGCAGCGCCAAGTGCTTCATGGATAGCGCTCCCATGAGTACCTGGTCGATCGTGCATACAACGAAGTTTGCCAGCATTCCCTTTTTCCGGCCAAACAGCCAGTCCGAGGCAACCACTTCATCACGCTGTGACATCAAGTCCGCGAAAGCAAGATTCCCGGATTCCATCGCCTCGTTGTAATACTGACGAACAAATTTCCTTGAACGCGCAACGATTCCCTGAAATTCGTCATTCAGCCTCGATTTGCCATGTGCCAGATAAATCGAACGAGCCTCTGTGCCATCAGGCTGCGGCAGCCCATCGAGCCATTTGTGAACGCGCCCAAACATCGCATCGGTTGTTGCCATGGTAGGAAGGGCAACAGCCACCCCGCCGCGACCAGATTGCGCAGCAAAGATCTCGGCGACAGCAAGCGCGGCCTCTGTCTTCCCCTCTCCCATGGGTGCCTCAATGATCATAAGCCCCCCATAGCTGGCACTTCGCGCCAGTTCCACGGCATCAATCTGGACCGGGCGTGGGGACGCCTGGGCGGGCAGCCCAAAACGGTCGGCAAAATCATCAGATATGTTCAAGAACGAACCGCACTGCCCGCACCAGGGCGGAAGAATGTCGATGACATCGAACGCTTCCTGCGCACGGGCTTCCAAATCAGCCAGTGAGGCCCTTCCGTTCTGCAGCGCGCGCCCCGCACTCGTAGATGGAATCATCGGAAGCAAAGGGAAGAAATCTCTATTGCTGGCAAGCCAATCAGCCATGATGCAAATACCGGTGAGCAATACTCCAGCGTTTGCGGGGACGCCCGCTGTTCCCATGCCGTTCGAGCTGAGAATCCTGATGTAATCGCCCTCTTGAATTCCCGCAATGCGCTCAATCAACGCAATCAATTCAAGACGCGCATCAATCCATACGGGTTCTTTCGTTCCCAATTGGGAAGCGTATTGCTTGAGAATTCTAGGTCGAACAGGCTCGTTCGGCGTAGAGCCGTGATGTAATGCCAAAATAGTCGCCAAAGACGCCGCAGCGCTCTTCATCTCCCTAGACCCACATGCGGGCAAGCCATGCAAGTAACTTAGATAGAGCGCAGCGCTGCACCACGCATGGCGTGGAACCGTATTCGAAGCGGCATCACTGTCCTGAGGAAACCCAAACCCTCGCCTCTTGAGACCCCTGATAAAGAGGTTCTCAATCAGTACCCCTCCATGGCGTAGGGGTTGAGCCTGAAACGCGGGGACCGCCTTCCCCAAATCATGCAGGCCGGCAAGAAGGACGGTGACTCTCTTCGCAAAATCGCAATCTACACCCATTGCCCTCGCGATTGTATCCTTCACACCGAGCGGCACCCAGCAATCCCATAGCATGCCGGCGACATGTGCAGCGTCAATCATGTGCAGAAACAAGGGGAGCCATTCTTCGTTAAGGCCGTCGTCGGATTTTGCCCACAACCTACTAGCGGCAGGAGAAAGCTCGATATATTCCTCATCGATCACCAAAACCACCCGCTTCCGCATACACATGACCATATACTGCAATAGTGCCACAGCGTGCGGACACAATTATGAGAGCGGTAAAGAAGCTGTGTCCCGAATGGGCCTACAGCCGAATCGAAGCATAACGGATGGTTCCGCATGGTCGACGATGCCGCCTCAACAGAGCTCACCCGCACTTCAAAACGATGCGCGGATGCAAGCAGCACTTTCATCCTTATACTCATGACATTTGGAAGGACCCCCATGCCCACCCTCATCATCGACGCCGACGCGTGCCCGGTCACACGTGAGGCGCTCGCCTGCGCGCGATCGGCGCGCATCCCCGTGCTCATCGCCGGGAACTCCACGCAAAACCTCGCCCGCCGCATCCGCCGCGACGACCCGCGCGACGCCGAACACGCCCGCGGGCGCGACGCCACGCATCCCGGCTTTTGGGCCGAGACCCTCGATGTCTCATGCGGCGCCGACAGCGCGGACTTTGCCATCATCGAGCGCCTGGAGCCCGGCGACGTGGTGGTCACGCAGGACATCGGTCTTGCCAGCATGGTACTTGGTCGCGGAGCTGCCGCCATCGGCGTGCGCGGGCACATCTACAACAAGGCCACCATCGATATGCAGCTGTTCATCCGCCACGAGGAGAAGAAGGTCCGACGCGCGGGCGGACGCACACAGGGGCCGACCGCCTTCACCGACGACGACCGTGAGCGCTTCCAGCGCAACCTCGCCCAGCTCCTGCGCGAGGCTCTCAACAGCTAAACCGCACCCCCCTTCACGCCCGCCCCAAACGCAAAGAGGCCTCGGTACCGCTCTGGCACCGAGGCCCCCTTACAAACGCACCAGACGGCGCCTTACAACCCCAGCGCTGCGAACACCAGACCCCAAACGCATGCAACCAAGAACAGTCCAACCACGATCACGGCATTCTCGCGCGGATGGCGGTTGGTGCGGAACAGCACCAGGTACCCCACGCCGGCAGACGTGAGCAGGCCGGCCATGAGCGGCGCGAAGCCCAGCACGCCCTCCAGGTAGAGCTGCGTGATGACCACACTCGCCGAGCAGTTGGGCACCAGGCCCACCAGCGCCGAGGCGAACACCGCGAGTAGCTGGTTGCCCGAGAGGAACGCGGCCAAGGCATCCTCACCCACCGTTTCCAGAACGAGCACTAGCGCGAACGTCACCAGGAAAATGAAGAGACTCACCTGCACGGTGTGCGAGACGGCGCTCATCAAGATCGACCCGACGATTCCGAAGCGCCCGCCGGCGTGGCTGTGGCTGTGGTCGTGGCCGTGGCAGTGGCCGTGATCATGGTCGCAACCCGCCACGTGACCGTCGGCATCCTCATGACCGTGCGCATCGCCGTGCTCGCCTCCATGCACATGCGCGTGATCATGCCCGCAACCGCAATGATCCTGTTCGCACAGACGGCAAATGTGCTCGGCGGTCTCCCCGCCCTCGGCCATCTGGTCCACCACGTCGGCCTCCATGCCGTCGCGACGCACCGAGAACACCGTGCGACGCAAGAACGCGTGCACGCGGGCGTTTTTGCGCAGCGCGCGGATGGCGAGGTCGGCAAGCACGCCCGTGATGAGAGCGACCAGCACCTTCAGCCCCAGCACACGGAACAGCAACCCCGCGTCGACCCGCTCGGCCACCAACATGGGCAGCATCTCATCGGACGTGGAGAGAAACACCGCCACGAGCGTACCGAGCGTCACCACGCGACCGGCGTAGAGCGTGGCCGCCATGGCCGAAAAGCCACACTGCGGGACCACGCCCAGCAGCGCGCCGGCAACCGGTCCGGCAGCGCCCGCGCGGCGAACCACCGCGTTCGCACGGGCGCCCGCGGCATGTTCGAGCGCCTCGAGCGCAATATAGGTCACGAACAGGAACGGCACGAGCACAAGGGTGTCCTCGAGCGCATGCTCTATGAAATGCAGCAGCAGATCCACGGCCGACTCTCCTCAACGGAAACATCCAGCGGGGCCCAGCGCCCCGAGGCGTAGCTGTTTACATACCCCGCGCACCACTTGGCAAACGCACGATATGCGAGTGAACCAGTATACTAGAAGTTTCCTTTGGATAACTCGTAACGAACAGCGGTCCTTCCAGACAACAAAAAGCCGCCCGGCCACGGCCTTCCGCAGTCGGGTGACACATATGCAGATCTGGATCCGCCGACCGGCGATCGGGAACTAGTTCGTTCCGATGGATATCGTCTCGGCCACGTTGGCCGCATCCGAATTGCCACTAAATAAGTTTCACACCTCAAACACTTCAGCCCCGCCGAGACCCTCTATACTCGTGTTCGAACGATCTTAGACCGCGCCCGGGCCCGCCAAAATACTCCGACGAGCACCGCCGCGCGGCCGCTTTCTTCACGATAGGAGCTCTTCCCATGAACGCACAGCAGGCACTCGAATACTCGATGCAGCCCTTCATCCCCATGTTCATCTACGGCGACTACGACGCCATGGAATCCGAGCGCCAGCGCGGCGAGGAGGCCATGAAGGCACTGCTCGACGAATGGCGCACAAACGAGGAGCCCGGCTTCGATTTCGGCGCCATCCTCACGCTGGCCGATCAGAACCGCGAACTGTGCGACCAGATCGGCGAGGCGCGTCTGCGCAACCTCTCGAGCCCGCTGCTCGCGCGCAACCTAACGGACGCCGACCTGTGCGCCGGCATCGGCAAGATGCAGGGCCGTGCAGCCAGCGCCGTTGCTCGCGAGGTCCGCGGCGACCGCGACGCCTACTCCGTCGCCTACGTGCGCAAGCCCATCAAGGGCACGGTGCTCGGCATCGACATCGAGACCACCGGGCGCGCACCCGAGCGCGGCTACATCATCAACGTGGGCTGGGAGATCATGGAGCTCACCAGCGACGCCGTGCCGCACGACCCGCAGGCGTTCTACTGCGGCATCCCCGATATGTACCGCGAGACGGGCGTGCCGCTGGCCGACATCCACCATATCCAGTGGTCCGACCTCGACGGCAAGACGCCCTTCCGCGAGGACGCGAAGCTGCAGAAGGAGCTGCTCAAGCTCATGAAGCGCTACCCCATCATGGCGCACAACGCAGCATTCGAGGACAGCTGGTTCATGCTGCACCTGCCCGGTTACGCTGAGGCGCGCCGCGCGGGCAAGATCATCGTCATCGACTCGCGCCACATCTGCCGCTCCGTCGACGGCGAGGTCCGCACCCTCCCGCGTGAGAGCGCGCCGGCGAGTTTGCAGAACTGGGCACGTCGCCGCGGGACGCTTGCCGCCGACGAGAACGAGCTGCACCTGGGCCTCGACGACACGGACCTCATGCTGCGCACCGTGCAGGCAGAGTTTAACCTCAAGAACATGTTCCTCAAGTAGGGTCGTACTGCGTCGGTGCGGTGACCCCTACCGGCTGCGTGACAATTCCATAAGACGACTCGCGGAAGACGCTCCTATACTCGGAGCGTTTTCGCGTTACACTCGACGCCATGACGCCCATCGTCCGCAGGAGGCCGACGTGAATCCCAGCGATCGCAACCGACACGCACCCCGCCCTCAAGGCGCGCGCCATCCGCAGCAACCCGCTCGTCAACAGGGCGTGGCTCGCCCCCAGGTCGCGCATCATCCGCAGGCCCCTGCCAAACCCCACATGCGCCGAGCACCGCGCCCCAATCGAGCGACAGGCTCCCGTCGAGCCTCGCGCCTCGGCCAGGCCCCGCGCTCCGGCCGGACCCCGCGCCACGGCCAGGTCCCGCGCCCCGGCCGGACCCCGCACTCCAGCCAGGTCCCGCGCTCCAGCCGGACCCCGCGCAATTCGCGCACGCGCATCGCAGGAATCGCCGCGGTGCTCGTCCTCATCGCGCTTGTCGGCATGGGAGGAACGGCCCTCTTCCGAGCCATGTCCAAAGGCGGCAACCCCTCGCAGGATAAGCCCGGCAGCGCGCCCATCATAGAAGACAGCACGGCCGACGGCGGCGCCGGCGAGATCGTCATCGGCCTCAACGGATCCAGAGACACCTATGTGCTCAAGGGAGAGGAATACCTCGAGGCTGGCGCCCATGCCGCCGAGCCCGCCGACGGCCTGCTCAACGCAAAGATTAAAACCTCGGGCAAGGTCGACACCTCCAAACCCGGCACGTACAAAGTGACCTATCGCGTGTCGGATTCGTCTGGCCACACCGCAAAGGCAGTGCGCACCGTGCATGTTGTCGAGTCGATGGAAACCATGCAGGGCGGCGTGCCCATCCTCATGTACCACTACGTATACGACCCCGCAAACCCGCCGGCGGACCTCAACGGCAACTTCATCGCCAGCACCGCGTTTGAGCAGCAGCTCTCTTACCTCAAGGAAAACGATTTCTACTTCCCGTCGTATCCCGAGGTGAAGGCCTTCATCGAGGGGAAGCACAGCCTTCCGGCGAAGAGCGTCGTCCTCACGTTCGATGACGGCGAGATGGGCTTCCTAAACGTCGGTGTGCCCCTGCTCGAAAAGTATCAAGTGCCCGCGACTTCGTTCGTCATCGCCAGCGACGCCGACGCCGCCCAAAAGGTCATCGACCACCGCAGCCCTTACGTCGCCTTCGAGTCCCATTCCTTTGGGATGCACAAGCCCGGCGGCAACGTGGGGCACGGCGGCATCATCAGCGCCATGAGCCGCGATGAGATCGCGGCAGATCTCAAGCACGCGCAGGAGATCGTGGGCGGGACCCAGGCCTTCGCCTATCCCTTTGGCGACGTCACCGACGACGGCCGCGCGGCTGTGCGAGACGCCGGCGTCCTCTGTGCCTTCACCACGCAAAACTCATGGGCGCATGCGGGCGACGACGTCACCGCCCTCCCACGCGTGCGCATCTCCGGAGAGTATTCGCTCGATTCGTTTATCGCCCTGGTGAACGGATAGGACGCGCTGGCGACAGCCAGCAGAAATGAACTCGCCCTCGCAGGGGCCGACTCGCAGGCGCCCGGCGAACCCATGCTCACCCGACCTGGGTCAGTCCATCACATAGCGTTCCAGCATGGATGCGTCGTGGATGACGATGCGGCCGTCGTGCCCGCTCGTCGAAATGACGCCCTGCTCTCTGAAACCGCGCAGGATGCGGTTCACGCTCGTGCGCGACGAGGTCCCGCAGAACTGCGCGATGTCCTCGTTTGTGACATCGAGGGCAATCACGCTCCCCTCGTCGCAGGGCACGCCGAAGCGCTCGTTCAGGTCGTACAAGAACCCTCCCACGGCGCCGACCTTCCCGTTCATCGTCAGGTAACGCATGCGATAGAGGCTCTCCTCCAGGCTCGCGCGGTAATAGTCCTTCACATAGCCCAGCAAGCGAGAATCCTCATTCACGAACTCCCAGAACCTAACGCGGGGAACCGCCATGTAGATCGCTTCGGGAGATTCCACGCGCACGCTGTAGGGGGATTTCGCACGGCTGCTCACCTCGTCGCGGAGAAGCGAGACGGGGCTCGGACCCTTGATGTAGGAGATGTTGAACCGGGTGCCCTCGCGCAGCGTGACACTCGCCTTGACCACGCCCTCCACAAGAACGAACACGTACTCCTGATCGAAGCCGTAGTACGAGAGATACTCATGGCGAGCTTTGCGCATCTCGTGAAATCCCCGCTCGCGCAAAAAGTCGACGAGATAGTCAGATCTCTCGATCACGCGCACCCCTCCCATACCTGACCTCTGGAAATCGCAACTCTATCGGACTGTGAAGCCGAAGCTGTACCAAATGGTAACAACATAGGTCAGACCGCCCCGATGCCATCACAACCATAGTTACCCCTCGTCCGTACCGGCAATCAACCAAGAGAGGGGCACACATGTTTGATATAGATTTGCCATATGACCGAGGACGGATGCATCTGAGCCTGCCGGATGAAAGCGTTGTCGGCGTGCTCGCGGGCAAACAGGGAGACTTCACGCCCGACGCTGGGCAGGAGGAACTCGTCGAGCGGGCGCTCGACACCCCTTACGACTCGCCCACACTCGAGCAGCTCTGCCAGGGCAAACGTGACATCGTGATCATCAGCTCCGATCACACGCGCCCGGTTCCCTCACGCGTGACGATGCCCATCCTGCTGCGTCGCATCCACGCGGCGGCACCCGAGGCGCGCGTGCGTATCCTCGTGGCGACCGGCATGCACCGTGCGTCCACACATGAGGAGCTCGTGGACAAGTATGGCGAACGCATCGTCGCCGAAGAGGAGATCGTGATGCACGTCGCCACCGACGACGAGGCGATGGTCGCAATCGGGACCCTGCCCTCCGGTGGCGAGTGCATCATCAACCGTATCGCCGCCGAAGCCGACCTGCTGCTCGCCGAGGGCTTCATCGAGCCACATTTCTTCGCCGGCTTCTCGGGGTCTCGCAAGTCGGTACTGCCGGGCGTGGCCTCCTACAAGACCATCATGTACAACCACAACGGGCAGTTCGTGCACGACCCGCGGTCGCGAGCGGGCATCATCGAGGGCAACCGCGTGCACGACGACATGATGGCCGCCGCCGAAATGGCGGGCCTCGCCTTCATCCTGAACGTCGTGCTGGACGGAGAGCACCATGTCATCGGAGCGTTCGCGGGCGACATCCATGCGGCGCACGAGGCGGGCTGCGATTTTGTGCGCGGGCTCGCCGGCGTGAGCGCCGTGGACTGCGACGTTGCCATCACCACCAACAGCGGCTACCCGCTCGACCAGAACATCTACCAGGCCGTCAAGGGCATGACCGCCGCTGAAGCAACGCTCGACGAGGGCGGCGTCATCATCGCGGTCGCGGGATGCGCCGACGGCCACGGCGGAGAGGGCTTCTTCAAGAACATCGCGGAAAACGACCCCGCCGCGTTCGAACGCTCCTGCATCGACCGTCCCAAGGACCAGACGCTGCCCGACCAGTGGACCGCCCAAATCTTCGCGCGCATCCTCGCCCATCATCCGGTCATCCTCGTGAGCGACCTATGCGACCACGACATGATTCGAGCCATGCACATGACGCCCGCAAGCACCGTCGACGAGGCCGTGCAGCTGGCCCGCGAGCTCAAGGGGCCGAACGCGCGCTTCGCCGTCATCCCCGATGGGCTCGGCGTCGTCGTTCAGCGCTAACGACTCGGCCCGCCAAATAAGATCGCCGCCACCGACAGACCAGCACGACACACCACGGCAACGATCGCCTCAGACGAAACGACCACCGAAAGGAACCCCATGATCAACCACCTCTTCGCCGAATTCGCCTCGACCGCCCTCATGATCGTCTTCGGCGTCGGCGTGCACTGCGATATCACGCTCAAGGGCAGTAAGTACCGCGACTCCGGCCACATGTTCGCGATCACCACTTGGTCGTTTGGCATCAGCGTGTGCCTGTTCATCTTCGGCGGCGTGTGCATGAACCCCGCCATGGCCCTTTGCCAGGCGATCGTCGGCCTCATCCCCTGGAACAGCGTGGCGCCCTTCGCCATCGCCGAGATGCTGGGCGGCGTTGCAGGCGCATGCATCGCATGGCTCATCTACGCAGATGATTTCCGCGCCTCCGAAGGCGAGGTCGACGGCGTCGCCATCCGCAACATCTTCTCGACCAACCCCACGCCCGAGTCCTACAACCTGGTCCGCAACTTCTGCATCGAGGCGTTCGACACCTTCGTGTTCCTCACCGGCATCCTCGCGATCGCAGCTCAGGCGGGCGATAACCATCTCGCGCTGGGAATCGGCGTGGGCCTGCTCGTCTGGGCCGTGGGCATGGGCCTGGGCGGCGTGACCGGCTTCGCCATGAACCAGGCGCGCGACCTCGGCCCCCGCATCGCCTACCAGCTGCTGCCCATTCGCAACAAGGTGGACAACAACTGGCTCTACGGCCTGGTGGTGCCCGGCATCGCCCCGTTCGTAGGCGCCGTCGCTGCCGCGCTGTTCACCACTTCCGTTCTGGGCATCGTGTTCTAACGGAAGCGCTGCCGCATCCCTAAGACGTGGACCGGGGCCGATGGCCTCATCCTCGCGATTGTGCTCCTGGGGATCACGTGCACCCCATCCGCGATAGCCGGCGTCGCGACCGACCTCATCCTCATGGCGTTCGGCCACTCCCAAAACGCCTCGCTGCCGAGCATTTTTCTCTGTCCCATCGTGGGGCTGCTGCTCACGCCCGTCGCCGCAAAGCGCTCGGTTTCCCTGCCACCGGAGATCGGCGGCACCCAGATATAAGGCCGCAGCCCCTCGTGGAGCTTTTTCGTATCGATTTGACGATTTGCGTTATAGAGCCCTGGCGTATGTAAGCTTTTCCTGCAAATACACGCACCAAAACATGCCCCATACTCGACCAACCTCCAAATTAGTACGAAAAAGCTCCGCGAGGCTAGGGCACGCCATCCCGTGGCAGCAGCTCGAGCCCAAGTCGCTCGCACCTCATGCGAAATTCGTCAATCGCCCGGCAGACAACCGCCCCATGCCGTGCATCTGCCCTCAATCTGACGGGCCGCCTGACGTCATCCAACGTGGACCCGTCGCGTTTCTGACAATTATTCGTATTGAATATGCAGGTAGATACCGTTAATTCGTCATTGGCTACCGTTCGGGGGAATCCATTGCCCCACGGGCAGACGTCCCTTATCCTGTCCGCCATGACAAAGGTTCTCTGCGACATATCCGCGCTGCGGTACTACAGGACACCGCCCCGCTACCTTTATGCCCTTCCCCCGATCCCCGACTTCGATACCCCCTATGGACGAGCCCGGCTCCGTCAAAGCCCGGTCGCGACAGGCATCATACACATCCCGATCCATGCACTGAGCTTCGGGCGCGACCGCCTGACCTCAACGCTTGTGAAACAGCATCTGTGGACCAAAGACATGCCCGCGGAGGCGATTGTCGACACGCCGTTCGACGTCTCCGTCACATCTCCTCTCCTTACGTTGTTGATGCTCTCAACTCATCTCGACCCCATCAGCACCGCCTTGCTGATATACGAATTCACCGGTTCGTTTTCGTTTTATTCCCCCAACATTAAAATGGACGACGCCATCTATCAGTCGGTAATACAGAGCGAATTCAAGAGGCTCGATTCTTGGCAATGCATAACCGATACCCAGGGGAAACCTTCAGATTTGTGGACCAGACCGCCCCTTCTCGAATTCGACGATATCCGCTACATCCTCAACGCTGGGAAGGGGATGCGCGGACGGAACCAACTTGCAAAGGCGATGCGATACGTCACCGGGAAAGTCGCCTCCCCCTTCGAGGCGAAAGCCTCCATCCTTATCGGGTCGCCTCGACGGGTAGGAGGTCTTGGGCTCGGCGGGTTTAAAAACAACCTTGAAATCAAGCTCGATGACAGCGCCCGGCGCATTTGCGGACTGAAAAAGGCGTACGGTGACATCGTGTGGGAGGAGACACCCGATCACCCTATGGTCATCGTGGAATGCCAAGGTGAAATGGTGCACGACAGCCGCGGGAGAGCGCAAGCCGATGACGACCGGGCGCTCGCATTGGAAAGCATGGGCATCGAGGTAATCCGCATCTCCTATAAGCAGATTTCGGACCGTGCGCGTTTCGAGCTGCTCGCACAACGCCTCTCCAACACCCTGAATACAAAGCTGCCAAGTCCCACACCGAGATTGGCCCGAAAGCAATCCGAGATGCGTGACGCGCTTTTCCGCGCTTGGCCCTACCACGAAAACCATCCATCGGGAACAAATCGCTGAGCCCGTTTCAGGCTCAGTGAGCTTTTTCGTATCGATTCCTGAATCCGCCTGATATATAACGCTTCGCCCTCCTTAAAACCGCAGGATTCACCCGGGCAATGCGCTCCAGCTACTTTGTGATTCCTCAAATCGATACGAAAAAGCTCATCCAGTTCAAGCAGTTGATCCGGAATGCAGGGCAAATCGGTCGATATGAGGTTGGCGTCGGCCGATTTCCGAAGATTCACCATAGTCTCCTTGACATATGAGCATACGTTCATATAATCATTTGTAGTAGATATATGAGTATGTGTTCATATGAGAGGAGGTACTATGGATACCCACGAGAACCAGTGCGGCCTGAACGCCGACACGCCGGAGCGCGCTCTGGACGACGCCGCGGAGTCCCTTCCCGAGGAGGAGCTGCTCTACGACCTGGCCGACCTCTTCAAGGTCTTCAGCGACACCACACGCATCAAGATCCTCTACGCCCTCATGAACGATGAAAAGAGCGTCAACGAGATCGCCGAGAACCTCGGAGCCTCGCAATCCGCAGTCTCCCACCAGCTGCGCATCCTCAAGCAGGCGCATCTGGTCAAATTCCGTCGCGACGGACGCAACATCCACTACTCGCTCGCCGACGACCACGTCCTGACCATCCTCGACCAGGGCCTCACCCACATCTGCGAGTAACCCCCACCTCAATGTAGGGACTGTCCCTACATTGAGGAACCGCGAGCAAACGCCCACCCGGGCGGCCTCGATAGTCTTCCCAACCAACCGAAAGGACCCCATCATGCGTAAGGTTTTCAAGCTCGACGAGATCGACTGCGCCGTCTGCGCCGGCAAGCTCGAGGACGCCATCAAGAAGCTCGACGGCGTGCAGGACGCCAAGATCAACTTCCTCACCCAGAAGCTCACCCTCGAGGCCGCCGACGAGGACTTCGACGCTGTGCTCGACGCCGTGGTCAAGCTCACCGCCGAGGTCGAGCCCGACTGCGAGATCCTGCGCTAAGACGCACGCGCTGCCCGACGCCCGCCGACGGCGCCGAACGAACTGCGCGGTCACCGACCGCCCGCCAAACCCGCACAGATACCCGTGAACCGCCGACGACCGGCGAGCCCCATCGATTGGACCATTCATGAACAAAAAGCAAAAGAAGTGGTTGAAGCGCATTCTGCTCGCGCTCGCGCTCTTCTTCACCGTCATGGCGCTCGACGAGCTCGGCGTGCTCGCGGGCATCTTCGGCGAGCCGGGCGCGCTGTACGCGAGCTTCGCGCTCTACCTCATCCCCTACCTCATCGCCGGGCACGACGTCCTGCTCAAGGCATGGCGCAACATCCGCCGCGGTGAGGCCTTCGACGAGAGCTTCCTCATGGCCGTCGCCACCATCGGCGCATTCGCCATGATCTTCTTCCCCGAGACCGAACCGCACATGGCCGAGGGCGCTGCCGTCATGCTCTTCTACCAGGTGGGCGAACTGTTCCAAAGCTATGCCGTGGGCAAGAGCCGCAAGTCCATCGCCGCCATGATGGACATCGCCCCCGATTACGCCAACATCGAGCGCGACGGCGCGATTGTCGAAGTCGACCCGGATGAAGTGCAGGTCGGCGACATCATCGTGGTCAAGCCCGGCGAGCGTGTGCCGATCGACGGCGTCGTGGTCGACGGCACCTCACAGCTCGACACAGCCGCCCTTACCGGCGAGTCCGTGCCGCGTCACATCGAGGTGGGCGGCGAGGTCATCTCCGGCTGCATCAACATGACCGGCGTCCTGCGCATCCGCACCACCAAGCTCTTCGGCACGTCGACCGTAAGCCGCATCCTCGAGCTCGTGGAGAACGCCAGCGAGAAGAAAGCGCGCACCGAGAACTTCATCACGCGCTTCGCCCGCGTCTACACCCCCATCGTCACCCTCGCCGCCGTCGCCATCGCCGTGGTCCCGCCGCTGCTGGGCATGGGCGCGTGGGCCGGCTGGATCCTGCGCGGCCTGACCTTCCTCGTGGTGAGCTGCCCGTGCGCGCTCGTCATCTCCGTGCCGTTGTCGTTCTTTGGCGGTATCGGTGGCGCGAGCCGCCTCGGCATCCTGGTGAAGGGCTCCAACTATCTCGAGGCACTCGCGCAAGTCGACACGGTCGTTTTCGACAAGACGGGCACCCTTACCTCGGGCACCTTCGGCGTCGTGGGCGTGCGCCCGGCAGACGCTATCGACAGCGACCAGCTGCTCGCCGTGGCCGCGCATGCCGAGGCGTTCTCCGACCACCCCATCGCCCTCTCAGTCAAGAAGGCGTATCTGGACGAGGCTCCCGCGGATTCGGAGCGCATCATCGACCAAGCGCGCATCGAGGATGCCGCCGAGGAGTCGGGGCACGGCGTGAAGGCGACCGTCGACGGACATGCCGTCCTGGTGGGCAACGACAAGCTCATGAGCGCGCACGGCATCTCCTGCCCCGATTGCGAACTCACCGGCACCATCCTGCATGTGGCGATCGACGGCGCCTACGCCGGCCACATCGTCATCGCCGACACCGTGAAAGACGACGCCGCCCAGGCCATCGCCGACCTGCACGCCGCGGGTGTGGAGCGCTGCATCATGCTCACGGGCGACCGCGAGGAGGTGGCCCGCTCCGTGGCCTCCGACCTCGGTCTTGACGAGCACCATGCCCAGCTGCTGCCCGGCGACAAGGTCGAGCAGGTGGAGCGCATCCTCGACTCCGCCCGCGGCAACCTCGCCTTCGTGGGCGACGGCATCAACGACGCGCCGGTCCTCACCCGCGCCGACGTGGGCATCGCCATGGGCGCCATGGGTTCGGACGCCGCCATCGAGGCTGCCGACATCGTGCTCATGGACGACAAGCCGAGCAATATCGCCCGCGCCATCCGGGTCGCGCGCAAGACCATGCGCATCGTGCACCAGAACATCGTGTTCGCGATCGGCGTGAAGCTGCTCATCCTCGCGCTCGCCGCGGTGGGCATCGCCAACATGTGGCTCGCCGTGTTCGGCGACGTGGGCGTGGCGGTGATCGCCATCCTCAACGCCATGCGCGCAATGAACGTGAAAGATTGCTAGCGACGCGAGAACACGCCCGTATCACCCATATGACGCCCCGTCGATCCCGACGGGGCGTTTTGCATCGTGGGAGGCCGAGTCAGGCCGGCAAACCGCTTTTCGCGAGCGCGGCGCCCCTCGTCGAGGGCGCTCGCCCGCCGGCTCCCAGCCATGGCATAATGGTCAATTTGAACACCGATGACGCCCAAATCACGATGGGAGCACCCGTGACACCGAGCACTCGCACCGACACCCCAGTCGCGCCCGCCGCGCCTCAGGACACCGTCCACCTCACCCCATACGCGCTGCTGTGCATCGGCTTGCTCATCGCGCTCGGGTTCTCACTCGGCTGCTCCGAGTTCATCGTGATCGGCATCCAACCCGAGATCGCGCGTGATTTCGGCGTTCCACTTTCCCAGGCGGGCATGCTCATGAGCGTGTTCTCCATCACCTACGCCATCGCAACGCCCGTGTTGGCCCTCAGCACCGGCCGCATCCCCCGCCGCACGCTGTTGATCGGCTACTCCATCCTATTTTGCGCTGGCAACAGCGCCGCGGTGCTCGCCACGAGCTTCGAGATGCTGCTTGCAGCCCGCGTGCTCATCGGCCTGGTCTCGGGCGCCCTACTCGCCATCGGCGCGACCTACATCCCCGAGCTCGCCGGCATGAAGCGCATCTCGATCTGCATCTCGCTCGTATACGCCGCGTTCTCCATCGCCATGGTCATCTCTACCTCGGCGGGCAAGTTCATCGCCGCCACCTGGGAGTGGCACTACGCCGTCATCGGCACGCTCGTCATGTCCCTCGTCGTGTGTGCGGCACTCATCCTCGTGCTGCCCCGCACCGGAGCGACCGATATCCCGGCCACCGCACGCGAGCAGATGCCGCTCCTGCGCGATCCACGCATCATCGCCGGAACCGCCATCTTCATGTTCGGCGTGGGCTCCATCTACGTGTTCTACGGCTACGTAACGCCCTACCTAGAGAACATCCTCGGCATGGGGACCCTTGAGGCGAGCGGGGCGCTCATGGCGTACGGCGGCATGTGCTTCGCCTCCAACCTGCTCAGCGGCTGGTGCGACGCGCGCTTCGGCGTGAAGACCATGCTCGTGAGCTTTCCGATCCAGGCAGTCTTGCTCTTCGGCCTCTGGGCGGTCGGCCCCGCCATGCCCTGGGCACTCACGATCATCCTCGGCATCGCCCTCACCATGTACGTGGTGAGCACGCCGTGCATCTCGCTGTTCATGACCACCGCCGCCGAGGAGTACCCGCAGGCGCTCACGCTGGCGAGCTCGCTGGAGCCAACGGCGTTCAACGTGGGCATCGCCTTCGGCACCGCCGTGGGCGGCGCGGTCATATCCGGGCCCGGTATGCCGTACGTGGGCCTGGTGGGCGCTGCGTTCTCGCTTGTCGCATGGGCGCTCGCGGCGATTACCGTGCGCCTCGCAACCAAACGACGGTAAGAGCCTAGGCTGCAGAGACGTCCGCGGCGGCGGCAGGGACCTCGGCGGCGGCGGACCGACAGCGGCAGGGGCCTCGGCTGTCGAGACGTCCCAGTAGCGGTGGACGTCCCAACAGCAGCGGAGACCTCGACAGCAGCGAAGACCCGGCTACGCCATCCCCGGATACAGCGGATGCGCCTCGAGTAGGGTTTCCACGCGCTTGCGCACGCACATGCGCTCTCTCGCGTCTTGCGGGGCAAACACCACGCGCGCGATAAGGCCGCCGATCTCATGGAACTCCTCTGCCGTGAAGCCACGCGTAGTGGCCGCGGCAGACCCCACGCGAATGCCGCTCGTCACAAACGGGGAACGTGTCTCACCGGGAATCGAGTTCTTGTTGACGGTGAGCCCCACCGCATCGAGCAGTGTCTCGGCATCCTTGCCCGAGATGCCCGCGGCCGTGAGATCGACCAGGCACAGGTGGTTATCGGTCCCACCGGACACGAGTCGCAGGCCGCCTGCCGCCATCCCCTCGCCAAGTGCCGCAGCGTTCTCGACCACGTGGTCGATATACGTCTTGAACTCGGGGCGCAGGGCCTCGCCAAAGGCCACCGCCTTGCCCGCGATCACATGCATGAGCGGACCGCCCTGCGTGCCGGGGAACACCGCCTTGTCAATGGCGCGGGCAAGCTCGTCGTCGTTGGTGAGGATAAAGCCGCCGCGCGGGCCGCGCAGGGTCTTGTGGCTCGTCGAGGTGACGACATCGGCATGCGGAAAGGGCGAGGGATGCGCGCCCGTCGCGACCAAGCCGGCGATATGCGCCATATCTACCATGAGGCGGGCACCCACACCATACGCGATGGCTTCGATGCGCTCAAAATCGATAATGCGCGCGTAGGCAGAGGCGCCAGCCACGATCAGCGCCGGGCGCTCGGCCTCGGCCAGGCGCTCGAGCTCGTCATAGTCGATGGTCTCAGTCTCGAGAGACAAGCCGTAGGGAACGAAGTTGTACAGCTTGCCCGAGAAGTTCACCGGGCTGCCGTGGGTGAGATGGCCGCCATGGTCGAGGCTCATGCCGAGGATCGTGTCGCCAGGCCTCACAAGGGCCGCGTAGGCCGCCAGATTGGCGTTTGCGCCGCAGTGGGGCTGCACATTGGCATGCTTGCACCCGAACAGTCTGCAAGCGCGCTCGCGGGCCAGGTCCTCCACCACGTCGACCTGCTCGCATCCGCCGTAGTAACGATGCGCGGGGTAGCCTTCGGCATACTTGTTGGTGAGCACGCTGCCCACTGCCTCGAGCACGGCCGGACTGGTGAAATTCTCGGAGGCGATGAGTTCGATGCTTCGGCGCTCGCGGGTGAGCTCCCCTTGGATCGCCTGCGCGATGGCGGGGTCGCGGTCGAAAAGCACGCGGGACGGGGATTCAAACATGTGGGTCTCCGTTCTTGTGATGTTCACGGCCGCCGGCCGGATTCGCCGCACATGGCAGACGGCTCACGGCAGCCGTAATGTCATATCCTGAGTAACGTTTTTCTTCTGCCCAAAAGGCTAAGCTTGTAAACGCCGTGGGCGGCCAAAGGCACTCGCGCATCGGGAAATGCTCGACCAGCCCGGACAAGGACATGCCCGGAAAACAAGATGCCCGAGCCTCAAGGGCCCGGGCATCCCATTTCATCTGTGCGAACGCGGCGTTACTCCACGAGCTCGACGAGCTCGATATCGAAGTTGAGGTCGCAGCCGGCCAGCTCGTGGTTGGCGTCGAGCTTGACACCCTCAGGCGAGACCTCGACGACCGTCACAGGCACGGGCATGCCGCCGGGACCCTGCAGGAAGAGCTTCATGCCGACCTCGATCTTCTCGAAATCCGGCACCTGATCGGCCGGGAAGAAGAGGATCATGTCCTCGGAACGCTCGCCATAAGCCTCGGCAGCCGGGATGTGGACGGTCTTCTTCTCGCCCACCTCCATGTCGAGCACGGCGGCGTCGAAGCCCTTGATCATCTGGCCGGCGCCAGCCACGAACTCGATGGGCTCTCCGCGGTCGTAGCTGGAATCGAACTGGGTGCCGTCATCGAGCGTGCCGCGGTAGTGGGCCTTGACCGTCTTACCCTGGTTGGACATGTGCATCCTCTTTCTATCGATGGGTCGCCCGCCTGGATGGAGGCGGAAAGCTTCTGAGATTGCCGAAACGAGCGCGATTCTGCCCGCCGGCACGTGGAACCACTATACCCGAGCGCGCGGAAGCTTAAGCCCGCGCCTCGTCCTTCTTCTCCTGCGGAAGCACCAAATTCAAGATGATGCCCACGAGCGTGGAGGTCGCCATGCCGGGCAGGGTGTAGTCGCCCAGCGGGATGGCGATGCCGGAGGTCTCCATGCCCACACCCAGGATGATCACGACGGAGGCGATCATCAGGTTGCGGTTGACATCGAAATCGACGCCGTTAGACACGAGCATGCGCAGGCCGTTGGAGGCGATGAGGCCGAACAACAGCAGGCACACGCCGCCCATGACCGGGCTCGGGATGGAGTTGATGAGCGCGGCGAGCTTGGGGCACAGACCGCCGACGATGAGCGCGAAGCCGCCCGCGTACCAGAAGATCTGCGTGGAGTAGACGCGCGTGACGCTCATGACGCCGATGTTCTCGGCATACGTGGTGGTGGGAGGACCGCCGAGGAAGCCCGAGATCATGGTGGACAGGCCGTCGCCGGCAAGGGAGCGCGGCAGCAGCGGGCGATAGTCCTTGTCGACGATCTCGCCCACGGCGAGCAGGTGGCCGATGTGCTCGATGACCGTGACCACGGCGACCGGCGCGATGAGCGCGATGGCGCCCATGTCGAACTTCGGGAAGCTCACGTTTGGTAGACCGACCCATGCGGCCTCGGCGATAGGCGCGAAATCGACCATGCCAAAGGCGATGGCGACCGCGTACCCCACGACGATGGCGAGCAGGACCGGCACCGTGCCGACGATGCCGCCACGGCCGGAGAAGACCACGGCCGCGAGCAGGGTGATGGCGGCCACGATGGCGCCCTGTGGGTTGAAAACCGATGCGCCCGCGGCGTCGGTGCCCATGAAGGCCATGTTCGCGGCGGTGGCTGAGAGCCCCACGCCAATGACCACCATGACCGAGGCGACGAGCACGGGCGGCAGCAGGCGGTCGAGCCAGCCGGTGCCGACGAACTTGATGATGCCAGCCACCACCAGAAACACCGCACCGGCGACAATCACGCCGGACATGGCCGCATCGAGCCCCTGTGTGGCGCCGACCGCGATGATGGGGCTGATGAAGGCGAATGAACTGCCCAAGTAGCTGGGGATCTTATTGCCGGTGACGAGCAGGTAGCAGATGGTGCCGATGCCCGAGCACATGATGGCGACATTGGGGTCGAGGCCGGTCAGCACGGGCACGAGCACCGTAGAGCCGAACATGCTCATCATGTGCTGGATGCCCAGCGGGATGGCGCGGGCGGGCGAGACTCGGTCATCGACGCCGATGACCTCGCGCTCATGGTGACTCATGGGCGCTCCTTTCGATTGGTGACATTCGGTCTATGGTACCGTGTTGGACGCCCCATGGGCGAACAATTCCCCACGGGAGCACATCTTGGTCGGCAGGTCTTTACGAACGGGACCGCAGTGTCGCAGATCAGCGAAAGGAGTCCGCAACGATGAGCGCAGGCATCATCCTCAACGTTGACGGACTCGAGATTCCCGTGAGCGTCGTCCGCAAACGCGTGAAAAACCTCAACTTGCGCGTTCGCGCGGACGGGACCGTCACGCTCAGCATCCCGCAGCATCTACCGCTCGCCCGCGCGCGGGAGTTCCTGGACCGCAAGGGGGGCTGGATCGCCGAGCGCGTCCGCCGCAACATCGAGCGCAGGCCCTCGCCGGACTTTGCCGGCGAGCTGCCCAACCGCATACCGCTCTGGGGAAAGCTCGTCCCACGCGACTCTGTTCAAGCGAACTCAGGTCAGGACGTCGGCGGGCAGGGTGCCGGCGGTCGGGCGATCCCCGGTCAGGCCGCTTCTGGCCGGGACGCTGGCGATCAGGGCGCCCCTGGTCAAACCACCATAGATCAAGCCGCCCTCGACGAGCTCTACCGCACCGAAGTGCTGCGCGCGCTGCCCGATGTGGTCGAGCGCATGGAGGCCCGCATCGGCGTCCATGCAGCGCGTTGGAGCGTTCGAGTGATGAAAACGCGCTGGGGTTCGTGCACGCCGAAAACAGGTGCAATCCGCATCAACGCCCGATTGGCCGCTTATCCGCCCGAGTGCCTGGAGTTCGTGGTGGCGCACGAACTCGTGCACCTTCTGGAGCCGAGCCACAACGCCCGCTTCCACGCCCTGCTCGATGAATTCTGCCCGGACAATCGGGGCATTGCTCGACGGCTCAAACAACAGCCCATCTCGAGCGAACGTGATGCAATCGAGTGACAACGACATCGGTCGGCTGATCCCCGTGTAAAAGGTCGATACCAAGAAACGCTCCGATCCGCCTTGCATTGCCAGGCAAAAGCATGCGCAATTCCTCCGAAGAAAATGATGAATGCATGCACTATGGAGGAGCTCCATCTCGATACCAGTACGGTCAGTTTTTTGACAGGTGGACAACGGCACCATCAGGACGCGTTTTCGGTATGGTCACCGTGGGACCCCACTGAAACGGAGATGAGGCGTGAATTCTGGAAATACGACAGAACGCAGGCTCGAATTAGCCATACGACACGGATATCTATTGATTCCGAAAGACCCAAATGAGAAGAGAAGACTCGACTATCGCCTGGCAGGGGGGATTGTCTGTATGCCGTTTCCAGGAGCCTATGCGCTCGTCGAGTCATTCAACAAGCTCGATCCGCGGGTGCAAGCTCGTATGACGCTCAAAGCCGCCCATACGCTTCATCCCGGCTGGACGTTTTGCTTGTTTTCGGCGGCAGTGGCACACGGCCTTCAAGTTCCGCAAGAACTGCTTTCCCGGATGCACGTCGCGATATCGCCCAGCGAAAGCCGCCGCAAGCATCCCGGCCAAGTCGCCTGTCACATTGATAAAGGGGGTGGGCACGTACTCGCGGATAACATCCCTTGCACCACCCTCATACAAACGACGTTAGATTGCCTTTGCGCCTCCACTTTTCGCCAAGGCCTCGCGATTGTCGACTCCGTCCTCCATCATCGTCTCGCGACGAAAGAGCAGTTGATCGAATACTTCGCCGCGCATGGCAAGGGCCGACGTGGAATCAGGCAAGCGCGAGAAACACTCAAACACGCCGATGGGCGAAGTGAAAACGGTGGGGAATCTATTGTCCGGGCAGTCATCATAGAGCTCGGATTTGAAACACCGGAGCTTCAAATCGAGATTGAGGATCCGATGATGCCCGGAGTGTCGAAACGAGCAGATTTAGGCTGGAAACTATCGGATGGCAGATACATTCTTGCCGAGCTCGATGGATTTGCAAAATATCTCACCAAGGGCGCACGCCATTCCAAAGTCGAGAAAACCGAGTTGGCCGTCCAGTCCATGCGAGCCGAAAGGCTACGCGAATCGCACCTCAACTTGACAGGAGCGGTCATCCTCCGATTCTCATTTGCCCAGGCTCTCGACACGTCTTATTTCTTTCAGCTACTGGCCACCGCCGGCGTACCGCTTGCCGGAGAGAGAACATTGTAGGTTTCAGACGATTCCGGGCTGGCAACCGATCCTGGGGTCCCGGACAGGCCTTCGATTCCAGGATGACCCTCGTCACCGAACACATCTTCGGTGCAGTTCGGCAAACGTCGGTGCACTTTGGAATCTTCGGTGCACTTACAGGCCAATTTCCACGGCAATTTTCGTCGACAGGTGCACTGAAGATTAAAAAGCGCACTGAAGATCAGGATCCCCCCATAGGAGCCCGCCGTCGCGGCGGACCAATTGCCCGCAATCGCGGTGGGCCAAGTGTCCGCCATCGCGGCGGGCCAAGACCCCGGCCATCCATCAGACGCATAAAAAAGGGACGCCTCCGAAGAAACGTCCCCTTGATGATCCAGTTACCTGGCAGTGGCGAATGCGAGTTACTCCTCAACGGCCTCGAACTCATCCGGGCCAACGCCGCACACGGGGCAGACGTAGTCCTCGGGCAGCTCGGGGGTGTCGACCTCGACCTCGAAGCCGCAAACAACGCAAACGAACTTGTAAGTCTTGTCAGCCATGATGGCTCCTTTCACAGGCGAATGAACGTAAGCAGAGTATACCCAAGTTCCAAATACCACACACAGGCGGAATGAACCTCGGAAACCTCTCGTTGCCTATATGCTACTAGAATTATTTCCTATTAGCAAGAGCTATTTACTCGGCCTGATACGAGCTCGCCTTGGGAGGTGTCTTTCCCTTGAGCGTGCTGTGATAGTAGGCATACGTCAGCGGGGGTTCATCCGAAAGACGCTCGGCCTGCTCCACCTCACCGACAAACAAGTAATGCGTACCCACGTCGACCGTGTCGATCAAGCGGCAGCCGTACATGGCGCATGCATGCTCGGGGCAATACGGACTGCCCACCTCGGAGACCGCAGTCTCGTATTTGGCGAACTTGTCATACGTGTCGCTAGTGCGGAAGCCGAAGTTGCCGATATAGGGCATGTCGGCCGTCTGATCGATCGCGGCAATCGTGAAAGCACCCGCTTGGGCGATCACCCGCGCGGTCACGTTGTCTTTATGCACGGCGACGCTCATGCGGATGGGCTCGGCCGTCACCTGAACGGCTGTGTTCACCACGCATCCCGCCTTGAGGCCGTCGGCCTCGGCGGACACCACGTACAACCCGTAACTCATAGCGAACATCGCAGTTGAATCGATTGCCATGGCACTCCCCTTTCTGAAGGCGCTTGCCTCCAGTATAGGACTTGGCGAGGACGGCCGAAATAGGCGCAGACGGACACTCGACAATCCCGGCCAACTATCGGCTTCGCTGCTTGAGGGCGCGGTCGATCTCGCGCTGCATGTCGCGCTTCGCCATGTCCTCGCGCTTGTCGTAGAGCTTCTTGCCGCGACCGAGGCCAAGCAACAGCTTCACACGGCCGTCCTCGTTGAAGTAGAGCTCAAGCGGGACGAGCGCAACACCGCGCACGCGCAACTTGCCGTCGAGGTAGTCGATCTGCTTGCGATGCAACAGCAATTTGCGGCGACGATCGGGGTCGCGATTGAAGATCGAGCCGTTGGAATACGGGTGAATGTGCACGTTGTGCAGCCAACACTCACCGTTGCGAATGAGGGCGAAGGAGTCGGTGATCTGACACGCGCGCTCACGCAAGCTGCGAACCTCGGTGCCGGCGAGCTCAAGACCGCACTCAAACGTCTCATCGATGAAATACTCATGATGCGCGGAGCGATTCTTGGCAATCAGCTTCTTCTCTCGGCGCGGCTTGCGGGCGAATCCATCGGCCATGGCTACTCACCGTCCTTGGAGTCGACGGAATCCGAAGACGCGGAGCCGGCTGGCACGGCGGGCGCGGCATCGGTCGCCGCGTCGTCGTCGGACTCTGCGGACGCGGCCCTCTGGCCGGCGGCCGCTCCCTCACGCTCGTGGGCGAGCTCGGCGTCGGACTCGCGAATCAGGCGGATGAGCGCCTCGCATGCGGGGGCGCCCACCAAGTCACGTGCGAGCAGGGTCAAGCGGGTCGCCTCGTTGCGATCGCCCTCGGAAGCGGCATCTGTCGCGCACATGAGAAGGCAAACGGCGATCTCGGCGTTCGCACCGGTGCCAATACCATGCTCCTCGAGTTGCTTGTTCACGACCTCGTCCGAAAGCTCGCCGAGCTCGGGATGTTCCTTATCGAGCTGCGCGGCGAGAGCGGTTGCAGCGGCATCGGCATCGCAGGCGCGAATCGCGGCACGACGGCAGCCCTCAGCAGCGGCCAGGTTCTCGCCCGCAAGGAAATACTGACCAAGGTTGGCGAAAGCACGAGCAAGGGCCTGCGGCGTGGTCGCGCGGTCAAGCACGGAAGCGGAAAGCGCGGCCCACTCCTGTGTGTCGCCCAGAGCTCGAAACACCTCGGCAAGGTTCAGACGATGCGCGCAGTTCATCGGGTTCCAGCGCACGGCCTGCTTGAGGGCGTCGCGCGCGGACTCGTACTCATGACGCTGGATGTAGATGTAGGCTAGGTCGGCATACAGGCGATCGAAAGGCGCCTCGACCTGCGAGAGCTCGCGAGGATCGCGCTCGACACGGCGATAGGCAAGATACTCGAACGGACTCGAGAAGCTGAACCACTGACGGGCGTCCGTGGCGATGCACGCGGTGTCGGCATACTCCCCCGCCTCAGACGCGAGCTCCTCCAACAACACGGCCGCCGTCTCAAGCTCACCCTCGGCGAGCAGATTCTCGGCATAGTCGATGTCATGCGCCGCAATGGGCATTTCCATAGTGTCCTCCTTGATAGAGTCGAAATCTCAGTGTAGCGCACGGAGCGGACGGGTGCGACGCCCCACCGCTTAAGCCAAAGTTAACTACGACGCCGACCCGCTCACGTGAAGCAGCTTGAGGTCAAGGTGTCCGCGCAGGACATTCACGCTCGCGACCTCCACCACCACACGGCAGCCGAGGCCGACCCTCGTCCCCGTCGACTCGCCCGTGAGTGTGAGGCGAACATCGTCGAAATCCCACCACTCGGCACCCAGGGCGTTCATGCGGACCAGCCCCTCCGCACCCGTCGCATCGAGACGAACGAATGCACCGAGGTCGGAGATCCAAGAGACGGTTCCCGTGTCCCGCTCTCCAATACGACTGGCGTACAACTGCGCAACCTTCACCTTCTGCGAGGCGTTCGCAGCCGCATCGGCCGCCCGCTCGTTGTCGCTCGCCTGTCGGCAGAGCTGCGGGCAAATCGCCTCGAGCGCCTGCGGGCCTTTGCCCGTAAGCCGCGGCGCGCGGACGAGGGCCTCCTTCTTCCCAAGCTCATGCTTGGCGAGGGCGACCTTGAGAACGCGATGCGCAATCAGATCGGGGTATCGGCGAATCGGACTGGTGAAATGGCAGTACGCCCGAGCACCGAGGGCGTAGTGACCCTCGTTATGAGATTTGTACACGGCTCGTTGCTGGGCGCGTAGGAGCAGCGCATTGACCTGTGGGGCAAACGCCGTGTCCGCCGCATCCTCGACCGCCGCGTTCATAGCGCGAGGGTCTCCGAGCATGATGCCCGCAGCGAGCCCGCCCTCCACGGCCCCGAGCTCCGTGAGTGTTTTGGCCGCCGAGGCCAAGCTGTCGGGAGAGGGGTCCTCATGAACGCGATAGGCGGAAACCAGATCGCGATCGGCCAGGAACTCGGCCACACATTCGTTGGCGAGCAGCATGGCCTCCTCGACCAGGCTCGTCGCGGCCGTGCGCTCGCGCGTGACGATGTCGACGGGCATGCCCGCCTCATCGAGTAGGACGTGGACCTCCGGCGTGTCGAAGTCGATCGAGCCCCGCTTGCGGCGGATCTCACGGCGTGCACGGGCCAGTGCATCGGCGTTGCGAAGAAATGCGCGCAGGTCCACGCCGTTGGCGCGAGCAGCTTCCACGGCAAGCTCGGCGCGTCCACGTGCCGCGGCGTCGAGTGCGGCGCCATCCGGCTCGCCCTCCCGCAGCAGCGCGTCGGCCGCACCGTAATCCATGCGCACGCGAGAGCGAATCACGCTCGGATAGGGCTCGTACGTCCGCACGCGACCCTGGGCGTCGAGCTCGATGTCGACCGTGAAGGCAAGACGGTCCTCATCGGGCCGCAAAGAGCATAGGTCGTTGCACAGACGCTCAGGCAACATGGGCAGCACGCGATCGGCCAGGTATACCGAGGTCGAGCGGCGGCGCGCCTCGAGGTCGATGGCGCTCTCCCAGTCGACGTAGTGCGAGACGTCCGCGATGTGCACACCGAGCATCCATCCGCCGCGAACCGTGCGCGCGACGGAAATGGCATCGTCGAAATCGCGCGCATCCACCGGGTCGATGGTTATAGCGAAGCGGTCGCGGATATCACGACGCAGTGGATCGGCCAATGCGCCTTCGACATCGACCGCAAGCGACGCAGCCTCGTCGACCGCTGCCTGCGGATAGCCGTCCACGAGCCCATAACGGGCCATGACGCACTCGATGCCCAGACTCGGCTCGTTGGCATCGCCGATGCGCCGCTCGAGCGTCACCACGCCGGACTCCGTGCGCGACGGATAGTCCACGATGCGCGCGGACACGACGTCGCCGGGCTCCACGCCCAAACGCCGTGGGGAATCGTCGGCTGGCAGCACGAAGAAATCCTGCTTGATGCGCGCGTCAAGCGGGCGCACGGCGCCCAACGGCCCCGCAGGCTCGAACACGCCCACAATCGCCGCGACGGCACGGTCGATCACGTGCTCCACGACAGCACGACGGGCTCCGCCCTTGCCGCGATGCAAGCTCACATATACGCGATCTCCCGGCATGGCCTCACGCATGGAGCGCGACCCCAGGCGATACACGCCCTCAGCCGTCTCAACCTCAGCGCGGGCGTCATACACCCGCACCGTTCCCGTCAGCCCTGGAAGCCTCCGCGACCGAGCGGGCCCACGCCGTCCGTTCTTCGAATGTCTACCTCTACCCATGCATTCCTTTCGGCTAGACCCTACTTATTTCAAACCTGCCCTCTTGTACCCAAACGCGGGCGATTCCCAGCACGCCCATCGATCGAGCGAACCCGGAACCACAACGATATGGGCCCTACATCCGCAAACGGAGGAACCTCGACCCAAATCCCTCCCCTCCCACACGCCGCAGTACCGTGAAAACAGGAAACCCCCGGGTGTTTCCAAAGCAAACATTCCGCAGGAGGCGAGCAAAGCTCGCTCTCCGAGGACGTTTGCGTGGAAACACCCGGGGGCTTCCGATGGGGTAGAACGGTACTCGCGCGCTACACCTTGAGGTAGCGCCTCATGGCGATAGCCGAGCCGAACAGGCCGATGATCACGCCGAGCAGCACAAGCGAGCCGTACGTCGCGAAGTAGATGTTCATCGGCACGGCGAAGCTCATCCAGCTGATGCCCTCAGCAACCTTGGGGATGACGAGGTTGCGGAACAGCTCAAGCACGCCGATGGAGAACAGGGCGCCGAGCAGGGCCTGCAGCACGCCCTCGGTGATGAAGGGCCCGCGGATGAAGCCGTTGGAGGCGCCGACGAGACGCATGATGGCGATCTCGCGACGACGGGCGGTGATGGACAGGCGGATGGTGTTGTTGATGAAGATGAACGCCACGAAGGTGAGCAGGGCAACCAACACCACAGCGGCCACGCGGATGTAGCCAGTCAGCTGGAAGAGGCGACCGACCTCCTCCTTGCCGTAACGAACGTTCTCGGCCACATCGGCGTCTTTGTCGTCGACCTCGGGGTCGGCGTCATCGACGATCTTGCGGAAGCCCGAATCGTCCTTGATCTTCTCGGCCATGGCCTCGACCTGGGACGGGTCCTCCATCTCGATGCGGAAGGAGCGCGGCAGGGGGTTCTGACCGTCCAGAGCGGAAAGCGTCGCGTCGGCGTTGCCGGAGATGGTGGAGCTGTACTCCTCCAGCGCGTCCTCCTTGCTCACGAACTCAACGTTTTTGACGTTGTCCATGCGCTCGAGCTCATCCTGGTAATCCTCGACGTCCTCATCGGAAGCGTTGTCGGAGATGTAGGCCTGGATGGTCACCTGGTCCTCGACGTTGCCGATCGCGGAGTTCACCAGCACGGAGCCGATGATGAACAGGCCGATGATGAACAGCGACAGGAAGATAGTGATGACGGCGCCGAAGGACGTCGTCCAATTGCGGAAGAAGTGGCGGAAAGCCTCTTTGATGGAATAGCCGAAATTAGAAGGCGCCATAGTTGCCGTAGCCTCCCCTCTCCTGGTCGCGGATCACGCGGCCGCCCTCGAGGGCGATGACGCGGCGCTGCATGGAGTCGACCATCGCGCGGTCATGCGTGGCCACGATCACGGTCGTGCCGGTGCGGTTGATGCGCTCGAGGAGCTTCATGATACCCAGCGAGATCGCAGGGTCGAGATTGCCCGTGGGCTCGTCGCAGATGAGCAGCGGCGGACGGTTGACCATGGCACGGGCAACGGAGACGCGCTGCTGCTCGCCACCGGAGAGCTGATCGGGCAGGGAGTCCATCTGCTCGGCCAGGCCGACCAGGCGCAGCACCTCGGGGACCTGAGCCTTAATGACGGCCTTGGGCTTGCCGATGCACTGCAGGGCGAATGCCACGTTCTCGTAGGCGGTGCGGTTAGGCAGGAGCTTGTAGTCCTGGAACACGGCGCCGATCTGACGGCGGAGGAACGGGATCTTGCGGTTCTTGATCTTCATGAGATCCTGACCCGCAACGATCACGCGGCCGCTCGTGGGCTTGACGTTGCGAAGCATCGTGTTGAGCAGCGTGGTCTTGCCGGAACCGGAGTGACCGACGAGAAAGACGAACTCACCGGGATAGATCTCGAGGTTCACGTCGTCCAGCGCGGGCTTGTTGGGCTGCGCGGGGTAGACCTTGGTGACGTGCTCCATGAGGATCACGGGCTCGACGCCGGCCTCGCGGGCCTGACGAGCACGGGAATCCTCGACCGGGGCGAACACCGTGGTGAAGTCGGGGTTGTTGGCGAGCGCCGCGTCCAGGGATGCGACCTCATCTGCCTGATCGGCGGTGATGACGCCGGAGGCGGGACCGGTCTGCGTCATGAAGACACCGGGCTGGGCGACCTCCTGGGCCGCCGGCGCAGCGGGATCCATCGGCGAGGGGATGTTCGGGCGCGAGGCCGGGGCATCCTCGGGCGAGGGGACGCTGAACAGGGGATTGGCGGCAGCCTGAGGCGCCGCGGCCGCCTCGCCCTGGCGCAGGGGCGCAAAGCCCTCAGCCGAGGCAATGTCGGCGGCAGGTGCGGAGGCATCGAATACGGAATGCTGGACAGGCTGCTCAAACAGGCGGTCCTGCGCGGAGGACGAAGGCTCGGCGTGCGACGGCGCGGGCGTGCCGACCTGCGGCACCTGCGGCGTCACCGGCTCTTCGCTCGGCGTACGGAAGTGGTTACCCACTAGAGCTCCTTAGAGTCGTGCGTTTGAACTACAGACTTGAATATTTTAGCAAGATGGGGCCGCTACCATCAAAGCAACACGGCAGACGTGCCCGCCTCAATTTAGGGACTGTCCCTAAATTGAGGTCCGTCGCGCGCGCTAGCCGACGGACTTGAAGCCGTAGCCGATGGCCTCGTTCACGTCGGTGATGATGAGCATCGCGTCCGCATCGTGCTCGTAGACGATGGTCTTGATGATCGAGATCTCGCGACGGGAAAGCACGAAGAACAGGACCGGACGGTCCTTCTTGGTCCAGGAACCCTGAGCCATCAGGCGCGTGCATCCGCGGTCCATGGCATGCAGGATGTCGTGCTCGATATCCTCGAAATGGTCGGAGATGATGAATGCGGCGCGCTGGGTGTTGCCGCCGTCGACGACCATATCCACTACATAGCCCATGAGCACCATGGACAGGGCTGCGTACAATGCGTTGGCAACCGAGAACACCGGCGCCGACGCCGCACACACCGCCACGTCGATCGCCATGACCGTGGCGCCCACGGGCAGGGAGCTCTTGCGAGCGATGATCTGGCCGATGGTATCCGACCCACCCGTGTTGGCGCCGCAGCGGAACACCAGGCCGTAACCGATGCCCGACACGATGCCGCCCCACAGCGCCGAAAGCATGATGTCCTCATGCTGCAGGTGCAGGACGAACGGGGCGAACAGGTCGGTGAAGAAGCCGAAGAGCACAAAACCGGTGACGGTCTGCACAACGTACTTGAGGCCACCGGAGCGCACCACCACAAGCAGCAGCAGCGCGTTCATGACGATGGTCTGTATACCGACGGGCAGGCTGATGCCGGCCCTACGGCCGAGCTCGGCGATGATGGTTGCAAGACCGGTGAGCCCGCCTGCCGCGAGACCGTTGGGAATCATGAACACGTCCGTGGCGAACGCAGCGATGGCGCAACCGAGCATGATGGCCGGCAGGTCACGCATGAATTGAGATTGAATGATGCGGTTGATGTCGATACGCCGTGCCATGTGCCCCCACTTGCAGATAAATTGCCAATTGTTCGAAATTCTAGCAGGGGGCACTCCATCGCGTCAAAGAAGGTGCTCGAGATGCCAGCGCACCTCGAGCACCACTTGGAAACACCAACTTCAACAGAATTGTTCCGCGACATTCGTCAAAAGAAATCAACGTGAATATTCAGTTGTGACAGATCCTACAAGTACGATAAAGCCAGCAAAAGCCATACCAAATAATCGCGATGACCAGAGCGATTTCAATTCCATCAGAGATGAATGCAGCCAAATCGTGGAAGAATCCAGGAATAAGGGACATTACATCTATCCGCATGCATTGAAGCCAGAAAACAAAACGATCGAAAGCATGCCAAAACACGTCACAACGAACAAAGAGATACGAGCAAAGTAAAAAAAGAAACGTCTGCTTCTCGTTCACCCCCATCACCGTTTCCTATCTCAACGAAATTGAAACTTTACTGTTGTAGCTTTTTCTTGCATACCATGTGGCAGTTGCAGATCCTGAAAGCGTGAAGCCCGAATTGAGCACACCGCTATAACTTATTCCGAGAGAATTGCTATTAGTTATTAGCACGTTGCCGGAATAGCCAATCACCACGGTATTTGTCGGAAATGTCGTAGTCGAACTGTAAGTGTGCGTAGCCTCAAGCTGATAATTGCCAGATCCGGGACGCTGACCACATGCATTGACGCGCTCAATCTGTCCCCAAGACTGCCCCGCAGTCACATTGACCTCAGTCCAAACCTGAGATCGAACAGAAACTCCGTTTGGCTTTGCAAGTGTAACGGTCCTACTCAGCTCAGTATTGTAATTACTCGAGGCTGCCGGTCGAAGCGATCCATCCCGCAACAACCGTGCACCTTTAAGAGGCGAGGAAATCGCCTCCTCCAAGCATTCGATTTCACAACCACTAGCAGCATCAATTATAAGCACCCTGACGCGTGAGCCATTATCAAGAAGCTCACGCTGTGCAAAAACCCCTGACTCCATATAGGGCAAATGTACATTAAGCGTCAGCAACGGAACAACAACACCATCGGTATTATTCACATCTTCAGAAGCATAAAGAATCTTCGGGCTAAGGACGGATCCAACTGCGCACAAAGCCACACCGACTGCCGCCCTACGAGTAATCTCCAATTGAGAAGGATGACAGTTCTTGCGGGTACTCATTTGCCTCTCCATTCTTCAGAAGACTAGACGGGAAGGCGCCTTACCTGCAATATAAATTAACTAATTGAAAGGGAAGAGGAGAAGCGATTAGAATCGGTAAAAGGCCGAAAAACAATTCCGGACGGCGGAGTCTGCATATTCCAAAGAATGACGAGGAGCGCGAGCTCAACCGGGGGGGCAGGGTCAACGCCCCACCCCCCACAATATAAGCCCTTTAGCAATCCCTACTCCGCCTGCTCGGTTGCCCAGCGGTGATACCCGATGATGAACGGGTCTAGGTCGCCATCCTCAAGCACACCGTCGACGTTGCTCGTCTCCACGCCGCAACGCAGGTCCTTCACCATCTGATATGGATACAGGACGTAGCTGCGAATCTGATTGCCAAAGCCGATCTCGGTCTTGGGACCGCGAATCTCGTCGAGAGTGTCCTCGCGCTTCTGCAGTTCGAGCTCATAGAGACGAGCCTTCAGGATCTGCATGCACGCGGCCTTGTTCTGGATCTGACTGCGCTCGTTTTGGCAGGTGACCACAATGCCCGTGGGAATGTGCGTCACGCGAACCGCGGAGTCGGTGGTGTTGACGCCCTGGCCGCCGGGGCCACTCGCATGATAGACGTCCACACGAATGTCGTCGGGCGCGACCTCGATCTGGATGTCATCGGGAAGAACGGGGATGACCTCGACGCCGGCGAACGTGGTCTGGCGGCGCTTCTTGGCATCCGTGGGGCTGATGCGCACCAGGCGGTGCACACCGGCCTCAGCGCGGAGCATGCCGAATGCGTCCTTGCCCTCGACCGTGATGGTGGCCCGGTCGATACCGATGACTTCGGCGGCAGGGCAATCGTTGACCGTGACCTTCCAACCGCGGCGGGCGCAGTACTTCATGTACATCTTGAACAGCATGAAGGTCCAATCCTGGGCCTCCAGGCCACCCTGCCCGGGCTTGATGGACAGAATCGCACTGCCATGGTCGAATTCACCGGTGAACCAACTGGAGAGCTCCATCTCATCGATGGAGTGCGTGAGTTCGGCAGCGGCCTCAGCGGCCTCGGCGACGAATTCAGCGCCGTCCTCCTCCCCCATCTCCTCGGCGAGCTCGAGGGCGGCACGGGCGTCGGACAGGCGCTCGCGCGCGCCATCCACAAGCGCCACGTCACCCTTCACCTGGGCGAACTCGGCCATGTGCGCGCGAGCTGCATCGGCATCGTCCCAAAAACCGGGGGCGGCGCTCGCCTGTTCCAATTCACCCACGCGGCCGCGGGCCTCATCGATGTGCAGATATGCCTCGACCTCGGTAAGGCGCGCCTCGAGGGCGTCCAGATCGGCGGGGGTCACAACGCTGCGGCTCTCATCGGCCATTAGCGGTTCCTGCCATGGCAGTTCTTGAACTTCTTGCCGCTGCCACAGGGGCAGGGATCATTGCGGCCCACGTTGGCATACGGGTCGCCGCTCTCGTCCTTGCGATACGTGCGCACGGTGGAGCCGGCCGCGCCATCGGCACCCTGCGGGGCATGACCGGCACCAGCGGTGGCGGCCTGCTGGGCGGCGTGCTGCTGGATGGTCGAAGAGCCGGTGTCGCCGTCGACCTCGGCCGGGCCGCTCATGCGGACACCGGACAGGGCCGGGGCCTTCTCGGCCTCAAGACGGTTGCGGACCGCACCCGGGTCCTTGAACTCGGTGCGCAAAACGGTGCGAAGATAATCCTCGTACATGGTGTCAACCAGCATGCGGAAGGCACGGAAGGCCTCTGTCTTGTACTCGACGAGCGGATCGCGCTGGCCGAAGCCGCGCAGGCCGATACCCTGCTTGAGGTAGTCCATCTCCTGCAGGTAGCCCATCCAGCGCGTGTCGATCACGCGCAGCATGACCTGACGGTCGAGCTCGCCCATGAGATCGGAGCCCAGACGCTCGGCCTTGGCGTCGTACATCTGCTTCACAAAGTCGAGGACCTGCTCGCACAGAGCGTTGTAGGGCGCATCTTCGAACGCGGGGGCGTCCGGGCGTCCGGTGAGCTCGACGACCCACTTATGCAGGCCCTCGAGGTCGCGCTCGCCATCATGGGAGTCGACGGGGCAGAACTCCGTCACACAGCGGTTGATGGTGTCGCCAATGACCTCGTCGATATGATCGGAGAGGTCCTTGCCATCCAGGATCTTGTTGCGCTCGGCGTAAATGACCTGACGCTGTTTGTTCATGACGTCGTCATACTCGAGAACGTTCTTACGCATGGAGAAGTTGATGTTCTCGACCTTGCGCTGGGCACCCTCGACGGCCTTGGAAATCATCTTGTGCTGGATGGGCATGTCGTCGCCCATCTCGGTGGCGACCATGAGGTTGGAGATCTTCTCCATGCGCTCGCCGCCGAACATACGCATGAGGTCGTCCTCGAGCGAAAGGTAAAACTGAGTCTCACCCGCGTCGCCCTGACGGCCGGCGCGACCGCGAAGCTGGTTGTCGATACGACGAGATTCGTGGCGCTCGGTGCCAATGACAGTCAAACCGCCAGCCGCGACAACGCGATCGTGCTCGGCACGGCACATGGCGGCCATCTTGTCGCCGATCTGCTCGCGCTTGAGGGCGATATCGGCGAGCTGCTCGGCGGTGATGTCGATGCCGAGTTCCTGCAGGCCGGCGAGCATGAGCGGGAAGCCCTCACGCTCGGCGGGCTCGCCCACGCGCTCGGCACCGCGCTCGATGCCATCCACGAGCTCCCAGTTCGCCTCGCGCAAGATGCGCTCGACAACCGTGGCGTCCACGCCGAAGTCGAAGCCCATGAGCTCCTCGACGGTCATCTCCTCGGCATTGCCACCGAGCAAGATGTCCGTACCACGGCCGGCCATGTTGGTGGCGATGGTCACGGCGCCCAGGCGACCGGCCTGAGCGACGATCTGAGCCTCGCGCTCATGGAACTTGGCGTTCAGGACCTCGTGCTTGATGCCGCGCTTGTTGAGCAGGCGAGACAGACGCTCGGAGCTCTCGATGGACACGGTGCCCACCAAGACGGGCTGACCGGCAGCATGGCGCTGCTCGATCTCATCGGCGACCGCGTTGAACTTGGCGTCGATGGTGCGGTACACCAGGTCGTCGTGATCGACGCGGGCGACGGGGCGGTTGGTGGGGATGACCTGAACGGGCAGGTTGTAGATCTCGCGGAACTCGGCGTCCTCGGTGATGGCCGTACCGGTCATGCCGGAGAGCTTGTCGTAGAGGCGGAAGTAGTTCTGCAGGGTGATGGTGGCCAGCGTCTGGTTCTCCTCGCGGACCAGCACGCCCTCTTTGGCCTCGATGGCCTGATGCAGGCCCTCGGAGTAGCGACGGCCCTCCATGATGCGGCCGGTGAACTCATCGACGATCTTGACCTCGCCGTTGGTCACCACGTACTGCTTGTCGCGGTGGAACATGTACTGGGCTTTGAGCGCCTGCTGCAGATGGTTGACGAGGGCGCCGGACAGATCGCTGTAGATATCTTCGATGCCGAGGCGCTGCTCGATCTTCTTCAGGCCCTGCTCGGTGGCGGCGATGGTGTGCTTGGCCTCGTCCATGACGAAGTCACCGGTGGCCTCGACCGCCTCACCGGAAAGCATGTCGAAATTGGCCTCCTCACCCTGAGTGAGGCCGCGGACGGCGCGGGCGAAATCCTTGTAGGTGCTGGCACTCTTGGTGCCGGCACCGGAGATGATGAGGGGCGTGCGCGCCTCATCGATCAAGATGGAGTCAACCTCGTCGACGATGGCGAATGCGTGGCCGCGCTGAACGCGCTGACCGGCGCGCAGAACCATGTTGTCACGCAGGTAGTCGAAACCGAACTCGGAGTTGGTGCCGTATGTGACATCGGCATCGTAAGCGCGGCGCTTCTGATCGAGCGGCATGCCATTCTGCAGCAGACCGACCTCGAGCTTGAGGAAGCGGTAGATATGGCCCATCCACTCGGAGTCGCGCTTGGCGAGATAGTCGTTGACGGTGACGATATGGACGCCCTTACCGGCGAGTGCGTTGAGATAGCCGGCAAGCGTGGAGACGAGGGTCTTGCCCTCGCCCGTCTTCATCTCGGAGATCATACCGTCATGCAGGGCCATTCCGCCGATGAGCTGCACGTCGAAATGGCGCAGGCCGAGCGTGCGGCGAGAGGCCTCGCGCACAACGGCGAAAGCATCGGGCAGCAGGTCGTCGAGGGTCTCCCCCGCCGCGAGTCGCTCGCGCAGGACCCTCGTCTGATCCTGGAGCTCCTCGGAGTCCATGGCCTGGTACTTGGGCTCGAGACCGTTGATGGCATCGACGGTCTTCCAATAACGCTTCAGGTCCTTGTCGGCGCCGAAGGAGAGCAGCTTAGAAACGAATCCCATTTGGTTTCCTCTTCACGATGACCCATACACACGCACACGGAGCATCCGCACGCTGCTATGCATGGGGCATAGACACAATTAAGGAAACTTTAGCCAAATGGAACGCATACTATGCGCAAGATATACGTCCTCACAGGGAAACTATCTCCGTAGCACTTATGGCCCCTCGAACGCCCGCGTCGTAACACATGTCTCGCGCACATATATGCGAAAAGCCCCGCACCCAAACGGGCACGGGGCTTTATGCGTACGTCATGCCAGACGAAAGCTACTCGGCAGCAGCCTCGGTCTCGACCTCGGCCTCAGCGGCGGTCTCCTCGACAGGAGCCTCCTCGGCCTTCTTGGCGGCCTCAGCGGCAGCCTTCTTCTCGTACTCAGCGGCACGCTTGGCCTTCTCGGCAAGCTTGGCCTCGCGCTCGGCAGCCTTCTTGGCAGCGGCCTCCTCGGCAGCGGCCTGCTTAGCGGCCTTCTTGGCGGCCTCACGCTCGAGGGCGGCCTGAGCGGCGCCGCCGAACTTGTCGGCGAAGCGCTGGACGCGTCCACCGGTGTCGACGAACTTCTGCTGGCCGGTGTAGAACGGGTGGCACTCGTTGCAGAGCTCGACCTGGATCTCGGACTTGGTGGAATGGGTCTTGAAGGTGTTGCCGCAGCTGCAGCGCACCGTGCACTCCACATACTCGGGATGGATGCCAGACTTCATGGCAGGGCTCCTCTTCTGGTCGCGTCCTGGTTACCGACCAGGACAAAGGGGTGGCTTGGTTTCCGACCAAGCCAAAATAGCTTGTCAATTCTACCACACCGACAAGGAAAGGGGACGGGCGCACAAAAGCACCACGTCTCCTTGGCCGCTTGACTCGAACTGGTTTCTGCTCGATCGTCAGCCTTTAACGGCGGCGGCGCTTGGTGCCAGCGGCCACGAGCCCCATGCCGCCAACAAGTGCCGTACCGACCATGGCCATCGAGACATCGCCAGTTGCGACCAGCTTGTCGCCCGATTGACCAGAGGGATTGGAGCTCGGCTTGTCAACCGGCTTGTTGCCGGGCCTATCGCCAGGCTGCTGCTCGGGATCCGGCTGCGGCGCGGGCTCAGGCTCGGGCTCGGGATCCGGCTGCGGCGCGGGATCCGGCGCGGGCGGGACGATCGGGCCCCCGCCGATGCGCTTGTAGCGGGCCTCGAGGGCCACGTTGTGATCGGCCGTGACCTTGCAGGAAGCGTCGGTGGAAACCGGCTCCTTGGAGCACGGGGCGAACCAGCCGACGAACTCCAGGCCATCGACCTGCTCAGCGGTCAGGGTGACGGTGGTGCCGCCCTTGACCTCGGCGCGGTACACGGGCTTGGACGCATCGAGGTCCTCAGCGCTACCGGCGATCTGACCGGCGGCCTTGCCGGTCGCGAGGTCGAGCGCGCCGTCGGTGCCGGCGGCATAGCTCTTGCCGTGGGCGTAGACGGTGTTGGTGCGGGCCGGGGTGTTGGCGATGTCGAACTCGGAGACGGCGACGTACTTATGCCCACCGTGCTCATTGGCATCGGTGATCTCCAGGCGGATACCGTAAACCGTCTGCTCGTCGAAGGTGAACGTCTTCTTCTTGGAGTCGGCACGGAAGACCTGATCGGTCGCGACGGTCTTGTACTCACCGTTCGCGGTGTTCTTGACCTTCAGGGTCGCCTTGGTGATGAAGCCGCTGCCCACATCGCCGCGAGGCGTGAAGGAGAACTGCGTGATGTCGTAGCCCTTATCGAAGTCGAACTCGGCATAGATCATCTTGGAGACCTTGAGGTCGCCGCTGGCGTTCTCGGCGGTGACGGACTGCCAGTTGGAGTGCCAGATGGTGGCCGGGTTGCCGTCAAGCGCATGGCTCAGGTGGCCACCGGCCGACTCGCCCGTCTGGGTCCAGGAGTTGGTGCGGGCCTGCCACTTCGCCTTGTTGTACTGATCGACGGGCTTGTCCGTCGAGGCGGGCGCGACCTTGATGTTGTCGATCTCGGCGGCGATACCGCGGGTCTTGGAGCCGATGCGCTGCAGCGGCAGGGTGAACGTGGAGTTGCCGATGCCGTCCTTGGTAACGCGCTTGGCGAACTCGTTGTAGAAGCTGCCGGTGGCCTCGCCGATGGTCTCGCCGTCGACCTTGAGGATCGTCTTTTGCGTGGCGGTCACGATCTCGACGTGGACCTTCTTGCCCACCGGGAGCTTGTAGTCGAAGTAGTAGTTGTACAGCTCGCGGGTGAAGCCGAGCTTGCCGTTGTCCATCACGCGGATATCGAGCGTACCGTAGGGGGCGTCGGCCTCGAAGAGGATGTCGCCGGGGCAGGCCGGGCGCGTCAGCTCGATGTCGAAGGACAGGCTGGTGCCGGTTCCGATCTTGTCGAGCGGGCTCTCCACGTAGGAGGCGCCGCCGGCGAGGTTGAGCTTGCCGTTCTCGACCGTGGCGTCCTTGCCGGCCTTGAGGTCGCGACCGTTCTTGCTCGCGTCGGCAAGGCCGTTGTCGAAGCTGTACTCGGCGTAGAAATCACCGATCTTGGAAGCCTTGGAGTGCGGGTTCACGCGCGGGGCGTCGCCGGTCTTCTTGACGATGTTGTACAGGTTCTCATGACCCGCATTGCCCTGGCCTTTTTCCTGGCCGGTGGGCGCCCAGTTGTTCTCGGCGTAGACGGGCAGCGCGTCGAAGAAGCGCACGTACTCGTCAGCCTCGGACAAACCGCAGGCATTCGTGTCGATGTTGTCGTTCCAGATAGCAAAGCCGGCGCCCAAGATCCTCGGATCGCTGGAAGGCAGCACCGTGTTGCCGAACTTGTTGGGATCAAGCGAGTTGTAAACGTTCTTCGTATCCAGGTAGTCGCCGTATGCGCCACGGTTGCCGCCGCCGTTGGGCACCATGTAGTTGGGGTTGTCCAGGATGTTGATGAGCGAGAAGCCCTTATCGAACATGCGCTTGGGGTTGGCCCAACCAAGGGACCAGATGTCCATCTGGACGCCCTCACCGCTCTGGGGCTCGGTACCGCCGCCGGCAAGCCAGCTACTATCGAAGCTGCCCCAGATACGCGGCGTGTGACCGCTGTCCAGCAAGTGCGGCACGAGGTCGTTGTAGAACTCGCAGTAGGACGGACGGCCGTTGGGGATGATGAACTCATCGGCGCCCACATGCACGACGGTGTCCGTGTCGAACACGGGGTTCGCGCCCGTGGTGTAGTCGTCGAAGATGTCGCGGATGAGCTTGCGAGCCTCGGGCTTGCGGACATCGAGGTGATCGATGGCCGAACGGTTCTTACCAGCGGGCGACGTCGTCACCTTGGTGTTCTTGACGGCGAGCTCGGGCCACACGCGCGTGAAGGCCACGGCGTGGGCCGGCATGTCGATCTCGGGCACGACGTTCATTCCCAAATCGCGCTGGGTCTTGATGAAGTCGCGCATCGCGGCCTTGGTGATGTTGTAGTCCTTCGCCGTGGGCGACACGCCGTTGTTGGACAGGCCGGACTCCAGGCGGAACGCGCTGTAAGCGCCCCACTGGTCGGCCTCGTTGTTCCCGTAGCTCTCCAGGAAGATCAGGTTATCCGAGAGGTGCAGCTGTAGGTCGTTCATCTTGTAGTAGCGCATGGTGCGGGCGGCGTTGCCCACCATCTCCAGCGAGACGGGCTTGCGCGCGATGTCCCACATGAAGCCGCGGACCGGGAAGCGCGGGTAATCGCGCATCTCGCCTACGGGGAAACCGTCGGTCTCGGTCTTGGTCATCTGCAGGATGGTCTGCATGGCATACATGTTGCCGGTGATCGCGGGAGCGGTGACATCGATGCGATCGGCTTGAATCTGCATGGCGTAGCCCTCTTCACCGAGGAGCTTATCGCCAGCGGGGTCGCCGAGCGTGAAGTTGAAGGCACCGGCCCTGGCGGCACCCTGGGAGGCCGCAAGCGTCTTGCCCGTGAAGTCCTTGTAGTCCGCGACGAACTCGTCGACGACGGACTTGAGGCTGGCGTCGCCGTAGGTCACGCCGGTCAAGGCGTCCAAGCCGAGCTTGTCGGTGGAGTTGGAGAACCACTCCTGGATCTCGGGCACGACGGTTGGCCTGGCGTTGCCCTGGGCGGGGGCGGTGGTTCCCTTCACCTCGTAGGCGATATCGTTGGTGATGGCCTGCTCGCGGGTCCCCTCCTTGGAGACCTTCCAGGAAACCTGCACGATCTTGTCGGTCAGCGGGTGATGGACGGCGCCTCCCTTACCGATGACCTGCTCGAAGTCGGCGCCGTTGAACTCAATGGCAAAGCCGGTGGGAACCTCGGGCGCCTCGATCTGGGTGACGTCAGCGGCAACGGTCTGATCGCCCATACGATTGAGCTTGCTGACGACACTCTCGAGCGTCTCGTTCGCGGTCTGCACGTTGGTATAGGCCTCAAACTCAGTGACGGACACGCCGTTCCACTGGCTTTGTGAAGGCACCGTGGCGATGTCGAAGTTGGTGAGACGGATCTTCTTGGCAACGATGGGGGCCTCAAGCGTCACACGAACACGGGGCTCGTAGCCTGAGCCGTTCCGAGCGTTCGATACCGTCTTGACGGGGACCCAATCGGAGGAACCGGGGGCCTGATACTGGATCTCGAACTCCTTGACGTTGCTCGGCTTGACATCGACCGTGCGCTCCTCGAACTCGATGTCGAGGAAGCCGATCTTGGAGGTCGCCTTGAGGTCGACCTCCAAGTAGGTGCTCGTGTTCTTTTCGGGCTTGGCGGTGCCGCTCGACCAGCGAGTGCCGCGCTTACCGTCGATCGCCTTGTCAGCGCCGAGATTGTCAGCCTCAAACGCGTTCGCCTTCGCGGTCGCGCCCTGGACATGGTTGACGTTCTCGGTGTCCACGGCGTCAGCCTGCTCGTTGGTATAGGCCTCAAACTCAGCGACGGACACGCCGTTCCAAGCGGTGGAGCCGTTGAGGACATCGAAGTTGGTCAGGCGCACGGCCTTGGCCTCAATCGGGGCATCGAGCTTGACCTTAACGACGGCGTCATAACCGCCAGTCGCCAGTGGATCGCCGGTGCGGGTGTAGGTCGTGGCAAGCTTCCAATCGCCATTCTCGGTCTTGTACTCGATGTCAAAGGCCTTCACGTTGCTCGGCGTCGGCGGGGCGCCGGCGTCGCGCGTCTCGAAGACGATCTTGAAATAGGACAGGCTCGTTGGCTTGGCGAAGGTCGCCTGCAGCCAGGTGTTCTTGTCCTTGGCGGGGCGATCGTCGCCAGACGACCAACGGCTGTCGTGGTCGGACGAGTCGTCCTTGCCATCGGCCGCCTTGTCGGCGGAGAACTTACCACCGGCAGGCTGGGCCGACATGCGCGTGCCTTGGCTGCGGACGTGATTGACGTTTTGCGTCTCCACCACCTCGCCTGCGGCAAACGCGCTGAGCGGCAGCCATGCCGAGCACAGCAGCGCAGCGGCAAATACAAAAGGCACCCACCTCCTTTGCGTGGATGCCTTGATTACCTTCTTCATAGCTCGCGTCTCCTTTCCCCTCGGGGAGCTCGATCGACAGAATCTGTCGGATTATCGAACGCCCGTTGCAAGGGAAGGTCCTTGAACCATGTATTTCCCACAAACGTAGTTAGATTATCGGTAAATGGGCAGACGACGCGCCCCTACCCCGCGACGCAGCCGCGGTACTTGGCGCGCTTGTCCAGCGGAATGTACTCACCGGACTCGAGCACCGAGCGATATGCCGGACGGATGATGCGGTGAGCGCAAATGAGCTCCTCCATGCGGTGGGCAGCCCACCCCGCGGTACGGGAGACGGCGAACAGCGGCGTGAACATGGCCTCGGGAATTCCAAGCATCTTGTAGATGAAACCGGTGTACAAGTCGATGTTCGCGCAGATGGGCTTGGTGGTGCCGCGGACATCGACCATCACCTGCGGCGCGAGCTTCTCGATGCGCTCAATGAGCTCGAACTCCGCCCCCATGCCCTTGGCGTTCGCAAGGCCGCGGGCATAGCGCTTGCACAGCACCGCACGCGGGTCGGAAAGCGTGTAGACCGCGTGTCCCATGCCGTAGATGAGGCCGCTGCCGTCGAACGCCTGGCGGCGCAGGATCTTTTCGAGATAGGCGGCCAGCTCGTCTTCGTTCTCCCAGTCACCAACGTTGGCGCGGATGTCCTCGTGCATCGCCATGACCTTGGCGTTGGCGCCGCCATGGCGCGGGCCCTTGAGCGAGCCGATCGCCGCGGCATAAGCGGAATACGCATCCGTTCCGGAACTCGAAAGCACGCGGCAGGCGAAGGTGGAGTTGTTGCCACCGCCATGCTCCGCGTGAAGCATGAGCATGACGTCGAGAAGCATGGCCTCTTCACGCGTGTAGCCGTCCTCGCCGCGCAGGATCTGCAAGATCGCCTCAGCGGTCGAAAAACCCGCCTCGGGAATGGGGACAGACGCGCGTTTGCCGCTCACCTGGGCGCTATGGAAGGTCTGCGCGAACGCAGCCAGACGCGGCAAGCGGGACAGCAGCGAGATCGCGACGTCGACCTCGTGCTCGGGCGTGATGTTGTCGGGGTCTGCATCAAACGCGTACAGCAACAGAACGGCGCGCTGAAGCGCATTCATGATCGAGGGGCTCACCGTGGTGATGGGGAACTGACGAACGAATTCGCTCGACAGGTGACGATAGGCACCGAGGCGGCCGTTGAAATCATCGAGTTCCTCGGCAGTCGGAAGCTCGCCGGTGATGAGTAGGTAGGCGACCTCCTCGTAGCCAAAGCGGCCCTCGGCCTGCGCATTGGTGATGAGATCCTCGATGTCGTAGCCGCGCAGGATCAGATGACCCTCATCGGGCACGACTTTCCCATCGACGCGCTTGTAGCCATGGACATCGGAGATGCGCGTGAGACCGGCAACGACGCCGGACCCGTCGACATTTCGCAGGCCGCGCTTGACGTCGTAGGCGTGGAAGATATCCTCACCGTATTCCTCCGAGGGAATGTCGTGATACAGGCGCTCGGACGCCCCGTCCACGCGACGGCTCGCCTCGTAGTCGAGGACAAGGCGGCTCAAGTGATCGTCGAAGCGATAGTAGATGTTATGCGCGTCGTAGGACATGGGGCTCCTTCTTTGACGAGCGCCCCGGCACGCGGCCGGGGCGGGCTGAACGAGTCTGGCGCAGCGAGCCGACGGATGGAGCAATGCCCATCCCGCGGCACATGCCGCTACAGGCGGTACATGAACTGGAAGACGTCCTCGCGCTGCATCTCGACCGTCACGCCGAGTGTCTCACCGGCGGAAACAAGCTCCTCCTGGAGCTGCGTGAAATCGAGCGTCGCGCTGGAAACGTCCGCAAGAAGCGTCATGGTGAAGATATCCTCGATGATGCTCTGGGTGATATCGCGAATATCCACGTTCGCCTCGGAGAGGATGCTCGTCACACCGGCGACGATCCCGGGGCGGTTCTTGCCAAGGACGGTAATGACCACGCGGCTGGAAGGTGTCTCTGTCATGAGAGGGTCCTTTCGAACGATGTGAGGCGGCGCAATCGACCTTGTGGCGAAGCGCACTCCATTGCGATGCAGTGCACTTAGTCTATCCGATTTCGCCTCCGACCACGTACAATCCACGGTCGAGGGGCGAAGGCTCTCGCCCATTACAGAGATTCGAGAACGCGTCGCATCTCGGACTGCACCGCATGCTCAACATTGCTGCCGATCACGCGATCTGCCACGGCACGCAAGGCGGGTCTTCCGTTCGCCATCGCACAGCCCGTCCCCACAAAGCGGATGATCTCATAGTCGTTCATCGCGTCGCCGAACGCCATGACCTCGGACGCATCGATACCGTGATACTCCATGACCTGGGCGATGCCCGATGCCTTCGATATGCCTGGCTGCATGGCGTCGATGTAGGAACTACCCGAGGGGGCGAACGTGAAAAGGCCACCGAGTTCGCGCTGGAGCACGTAGGCGTTGTCCATCACGTTGCCGTCATCGCAGAAGATGCTCGCTTTGATGATGCTCACCTGCGGCGAGGGCAGCTCGTAGATACGCTCGACATTGGGCAGGTCCTTATCGACTTCGCGCACGAACTTGTCCTCATCGTCGAGAAGATAGGACTTGGTCCGGTCGAACAGCGCCAGGTGCATGTTGGGGAACATGGCGACCGTCTTGGCGAGCCGACGAATCGCAAGGTGCGAATAGACCTCGCGATCGATCTGCACGCCATCGGCAAAGACCTGGGCACCGTTGGACGCGACGAAATCCATACGGTCCTTCACCGGGGAGAAAAAATCGCAGAGGCGATCGTACCGGCGCCCGGAGCTCGCGACGAAACGCACGCCGTGCTCCCTCAGGGCGAGGATGAGGTCGAACGTCTCCGGCGGCACTTGGCCGTTTTCGTCGAGGAGCGTGCCATCCATATCGGAGGCGATGAGTTTTACAGCCATGATGCGCAGGTCCTTAGCTCTCGAGCGCCGTGATTCGACGCATATAGATGAGGGTACCCACGCCGCGCCCTTTCATGCGACATATCGGAAGCGATGCGAAACTCTTACGATGGGTGCACATGTGATGGGGAAATGGGCGTCAAACGGACTCAAAGCGGCATGCCACAATGCGGCTGGAGGTATCGATCAGACCCGGACCGAGGTCCTCCAGGACTTCCACCTCGACCCCGCGACCCGTCTGGCCCTCAAGATATGCTCGGATGACATCGACCTTACCGTCGGCCACTACCGTCACAACATCGTCGCGATCTGCCAGATCGGCGAAGGTGCTCCCCAGCGACAAATCATGACGCTCGAGGAAATCGCGCCACGGCGCGGTATGGCTCATCCATCCGCCTACCTGCAACACGTTCTCGGGATAGGACCAACGCTCGAATGAAAAGGCATCGTACGAAGGGTACAGCAGTGTCTGAGTCCGGGCGAAGACCACGAGCTGGTCGGGGTTCTCCTCCACGTAGTCTGCGACCGCGGCGACCGTTGGGGCAGCCGCCTGCGCCCTCAGAGGGCGCACCACGACGGCCCAAAACCCGCCGCACGCAACGACGGAAAAGAGGAGCACCGCGATGGGCAGGGCCATCCCGCGGCTCCCGCGAGACCCGCCCCTCTCGGAAACCCTGGCATGCACACCGATCGACGAGGCGACGGGCGCGTGCGCGCACATCACCAGAGACATCATCGCACAGAACGCCAAGGGCATGACGACGTGTACGCGAACACGAGCGCGCAGGATGAGTAGGACACAGGAGACGAGCAGCATGAGCACGACCCCGAAAGCGAGAAGGCAGACCCCGTCTCGGCGGCCGATATCCCCCGTCAAGGCCCAGGCGCACGCCGCCATGGCCGCAGTCAGGCCGATCAGGGCGTACGTCGTCTTCGCACCGAGCGCGTCCCGGGCATTGTCGAGGCTGATGTGCTCGCGAGCCTCGCCGTAGCGGGAGAAGAAATCGATGCCGAAGACGTCCTCATCGATGAACATCCACTCATGGAGCAGCGCGACGTCCTCCTCGGACAGCTCGGGCGCTATGGCTCGGACCTCCTCGACCGGCAGATCGGGATAATCGAGGGATCGACGACCGGCGGCAAGGTAATCTGGATACGTTTCCCAGCCCGGAGTCGACCTATACGCCGCTTGACCGACGCCCACGCACAAGGCGACGCCCAACACCGCGGCAAGCATGCGCGAGATCGAAGCGACGTTCCTGTTGGCAGCGAGGACCCACAATGCGAACGGGGAGAACAGGACGAAGGCGACTTGGCCGGATTCGGGACGCAACGCATAGCCCAGCACGATGAGGACGAGGCCGACGACGTCGGAAGCGTGCACGCGGGGATCGCGGGCGAACGCGGACCTTCCCACCAGCAGCATCAGCCCCGCGGAAACGGTTAGAAACGAAACGATGGTGAATGTGAGGTACATGGTCGAGATGACGTCGCAGGCGAGAAAGATGGTGACCAGGGATAGGCACAGGGGGTCGTTCATCCTCGAGCGCATGACCTGGATGAGGGATATCGACCAAGATGCACCGATGAGGATGAGCAGCATCAACGGATACCAGGGGAACTGCGGAAGCAGGCGGTACAACAGGGAAAGCGGGACGCTGATCGGGGCGAGGGAATACGGCATCAGCCAATTCGGGCCCGACGCCAGATAGCGGCCGCTCGCATACAGCGCCTGCATCTGCTCATCGGGACTCATGGGGTACATCGGAGCCTGCAGGGCGCAGACAAGCACGATAGGCGCGAACGCAATGAGCGCGCCGCAGGGAACGACCCATCGAGAGGTCCTGAACTCAGCCAGCGCACCGACTCGTCCTCGAACGGAGACCCCGTCCCTCATGACATTTACCCCTTGCCGTTCTCATAGCTCTCGGTCGACTCAGCGACGATGTAGCGCGGACGTCCCTTGCTCTCGAGGTAGATCCGCCCAACGTACTCGCCGACCACGCCGAGCGAGAGCATGACGAGGCCGCCCACGAGCCAAATGGATATCATGAGGCTCGACCAGCCCGCAACCACACGACCCGCGAGCGCCTGGACCAAGGTGTAGACCATCATAACCAGGCTCACGACGAGTGAGACGAGGCCGAGCATCGTGACCCAGCGGATCGGCTTGACGGAAAACGAGGTGATTCCCTCGAGTGCGAACGAGACCATCTTCTTGAGCGGGTACTTGGATTCCCCGGCGAAGCGCTCCGCGCGCACGTAGTACACGACATCGGTGGTGAACCCGAGGGCCGGGACGATGCCACGCAGAAACAGGTTAACCTCGGTGTACTGCGACAGCGCGCGCAAAGAGCGGCGCCCCATGAGACGGTAATCGGCGCAGTTCGAGACCATCTCGACGCCGAGCCACGCCATCAGGTCGTAAAACATCCCCGCGGTGCCGCGCTTGAACGCGGTGTCCGTGTCGCGATTCGAGCGCACGCCGTACACGATCTCCGCGCCGGCAGCGTGTTTTGCGAGCATCTCGTCGATGGCATCGACGTCGTCTTGCAGGTCGGCATCGAGAGATATGGCGCAATCGCACCCGCGATCGAGCGCCTCCATGAGACCGGCGTAGAGAGCGTTCTGATGCCCCTCGTTATGGGCGAAGCAAATTCCGGAGAACCACGGGCACGAGGGAGACACCCCCATCGAGGACGGATCGTCATGCAGGGCGCGAATCATCTGCCACGTACGATCGCCGCTACCGTCGTTCACGAACAGGATGCGACTTTCCCCCGAGATTGACGCGCGCTCCAATAGAGAATCGAGCTTGTCGGAAAGGCGGCGGCTCGTCTCGGGAAGAACCTCTTCCTCGTTATAGCACGGCACGACGACGTACAGACACGGGGCGGCGGGGGCTTCGGAGGCAGGGGCCTGGCAATCGCAGGTCACGTCACGCACCTCACTTCCCATTCGATGTTGCCAAAACAGTCGCAGTATACCACCGCCCCCCCATCGACGGGCGGCTACTCGGCGTAAGCGAACGTCGTGACGTCGAACATGCCCTCGGGCCTGATGCGCAGGGTGGGAATGACGGGCAGAGGCAGGAAGATCATGCCCATGATCGGGTCGAGTGGAGGCTCGATGCCCATCGCGCGGGCCGCCCCCATGAAGGAGTCATGCTCGCGGGCGACTTCTTCCGCCGTCTTATCGCTCATGAGGCCGCCGAGCGGCAGGTCGATCTTGGCCACGATCTCGCCGTCCCGCACGAGAACGAAGCCGCCTTGTCCCACGGCCTCGACAGCCGCGAGCATGTCCGCCGGGTTGTCTCCCACCACGCAGACATTATGCGAATCGTGTCCGATGGTGCTCGCGATGGCCCCGCCCGTGATGGTAAAACCACGCACCCAACCTTGGCCGATGTGCTTTCCCGCCAGCCCCGTGCCCGCAGGCCCGTCGCCGTCCACGCCGGCCCCTTGCGCCGCGGCACCGCGTCCATGACGCTCGATGAGCATGATGCGGCGCAGGCCCTCATCCGTTTCCGGATGCGCCATACCGGTGACGGCGTTGCCGGGAAGCACGTCGATGACGGCCTCGCCGGGGCGGAATTCATAGGAAAAGACATCGAGCGAGAGCTTGGGTAGATGGACGGTATCGCGCAGGCGGCCCTCCAGCTCAAGCAGGCCGCAGCGCGAGGCAACCGGGGCGACGCGCCCCACAAAGGCGCCGTCCTCGGCGACGAGCTCGCCCGCACTGTACACGTGATGCGGTGGCGCGGTGAACGCGAGGTCGTCGAGCAGCAAGATGTCGGCGCGCTTGCCCGGAGCGATCGCGCCACGGCGGACCTGCGCGCACAGCGTGCCGTGGTCGAAGCCGAAGACGTCCGCCGTGGAGAGCGTCGCCATGGAAATGGCGAGCACCGGGTCGATCCCCTCCTCGACCGCCACGCGGCAAGCGTTATCGATCATGCCGATATTGAGTGCGTCCGAGGGGGCGCGGTCGTCCGTCGCAAAGCAGCAGCGACGCGCGAGCGCGGGGTTCTCGAGGATGATCGGGGCGAGGCTAGCGAGGTCGTGGCTGCAGGTGCCCTCGCGAAGCATCACGTACATGCCGCGGGAGAGCTCGTCGAGTGCCTCCTCCACCCCCGTGTTCTCGTGGTCGGCGATGACACCGGCCGCGACGTAGGCGTTGAGGTCGTTGCCCGCCGTCATGGGCGCGTGACCGTCCACCTGGCCGGAGACGGTCTGCGCGCCGACCGCGATGCGGCGGCACGTCTCCTCGTCGGCGCCAAAGACCCCGGGGAGGTTCATCATCTCGCCCAAGCCGAAGATCGCGCCGCGATGCTCGTCCATGAAGGCCCGCATATCCGCCGCAGTGATGACCGCACCCGCCTGCTCGTCGGGAAGGGCGGGAACACAGGAGGGCATCATGAACTTGATGTCGAGCGGCGCACGCGAGGCGTCCTCAATCATGAACGCAAGGCCATCGAGACCGCACACGTTGGCGATCTCGTGGCTGTCGGCGATGGCGGTGGTGGTGCCGCGAGAGAGGGCCATGCGGGCATACTCGGCCGGGCGGATATTCGAGCTCTCGATATGCAGGTGGCCATCGATGAAGCCAGGGGCGAGGTAACGGCCCTCGCAGTCGACGACGCGCATCGCCTCCCATGCGGGAACGGAGGCGTCCTCGCAATCGCGACCCTCGAACAGCACGCCCGCGATGCAACCGGACTTCACCGCAACCTGTCCGCGCGCCACGCGCAAGCGATACACATCGACGATGCGCGCATTCACGAACACGAGGTCCGCCGGCGCACGGCCCTCGGCCACATCGATCAAAACCTGCATGAGTTTGACCAGATCGGGTTCCATATCCACGGCACCTGCCCTTCGCGCGCGCTTACATTTCACCCATGGTACCCACGCGCGCCCAATCGAAACGCACAAGAGGACCCGGCAGCCGATTGCCGGCCAGATCCCGTCACCGGCTCCCCGCCCGCGATCGGCTCCCGCCCGCGATCGGAGCCGAAGACGAATGGCCGCATTTCACAGAAAAAGGCCGACCGGGAAAACCGATCGACCTTTTGAATGTGCAATTTGCACCCGCCCCCCTTTTACACAGGGCGGAGCTTAGGCCAGGCGGGCGAACTTGCGCTTGCCGACCTGCAGGACCGTGCCGGGTTTGAGGGTCGCGGGGTCCACGTTGTAGGTCTTGGGTGCGATGGCCTCGCCGTCGAGCTTGACGCCGCCGCCGTCGATGTCGCGACGAGCCTGACCGGCGCTCGGGACCAGACCGGCGGCCTGCAGCACGGCGGGCAGGTACACGAGACCCTCGTCATTGACGGAGATCTCGACGGAAACCTCGGCAATGTCGGTGGGCAGGTCGTGATTCTTGTGAACGCGGTCGAACTCGGCCTCGGCCGCCACGGCGTCCTCGGCGGAGTGATAGGTGGTCACCAAATCACGGCCAAGAGCGCGCTTGAGCTCGTAGGGGTTGGCGGAGCCGTCGGCCAGCGCGGCATCGATGGCGTCGACCTCGGCAGGCGCGAGCGAACTTGCCAGGCGATAGTACTTGCCGATCATCTCGTCCGGAATCGACATGGTCTTACCGAACATATCGGCCGGCGCATCGGTGAGGCCGATGTAGTTGCCGTAGGACTTGGACATCTTGCGGGTGCCATCGGTGCCCTCGAGCAGCGGCATGGTAAGCGCGATCTGCGGCTCCATGCCCATCTTCTCCATGAGCTCGCGGCCGGCGAGGAGGTTGAAGAGCTGGTCGCTGCCGCCCATCTCGACGTCGGCCTCGATCTTGACCGAGTCGTACGCCTGCATGATGGGGTACAGGAACTCGTGCAGCGCGATGGGCGTCTGGGACTGATAGCGCTTGGTAAAGTCATCGCGCTCGAGAATGCGGGCGACGGTGAACTTGGAGGCGATGGAGAGGAGCTCCTTGAGGTCCATGGGGAACATCCAGTCACCGTTGTGGACGATGGTCGTCTTCTCGGGGTCGAGGATCTTCATGGCCTGGGAGACATAAGTCGCGGCGTTGGCCTCGACCTCCTCCTGGGTGAGCTGCGGGCGCGTGGAGTTCTTGCCGGACGGGTCGCCGATGGTGGCGGTGCCGTTGCCGATGATGAGGGTCACGCGGTGGCCGAGGTCCTGGAACTGGCGCATCTTGCGCAGCGGGACGGCATGGCCGAGGTGAAGGTCCGGGCTCGTGGGGTCGACGCCCAGCTTGATGTTGAGCGGCACGCCGCGCTCGAGCTTCTTCTTGAGGTCGGCCTCGGGCACGATCTTGGAAGCGCCAGAGGTGATGATGCGCATTTGCTCGTCTACGGGCAACATGAGATGCACCTTTCCTGGAGGGTCATAGCACCCTCGCCGCGACCGCGCCCGGATGGCGCGAACGGGCGGTGCTGAGAAACGACAGATTAGTTAAGTTTAGCCGAACTGAACGAGCGTCTGCAATCACCCGTGACACGAGCGCCCACGCCTGCGCCGGGCACACCATGCGACGCCGACCCAATCACGGGCGGCACCGTCGTCACATGCGATACAGGCGCGTCCTGCCCTTCTCATCCACACGCACGGTAAGGCGCGCTCCCGAGCTTTTGCGATCGAGCTCGACGAGGAAGCGATCGCCCGTCTGACTCGCGAGGCGGCGCGGGCAGGTGGGACAGTTGTTCGAACATGGGCCCTCGGCAGTAAGCAGGCAGTGCTCTGTGATCATGAGGGGCGTCGAGCCGTCCGCTGCGATGTCGACGAGGTCGCCCGAATGGCGCTCGACGGCGTGAGGACTCCCCGCAGACTCCGCAGATGAGGCACCCGCCGCACCGGCACAATGCATCCGAGCCGACGCGAGCTCCCCCGGCGCGGGGCCTTCCGTCGCAGGGTCACCCGACGCGGGGTCCTCCATCTGAGCCCTAACCGACGCGAGGTCCTCCATTGTGAGCTCCTCGGGGAGCCAAACGCGACGCGCACCGAGTCGGACCAGGACGCGGGCAGTCTCGGCGTTCCACACCTGCAGCGGCGACCCCACCTCCCAGGGTACGCCGGCAGCACGAACCGTCGGAATCTGACCGATGTTGCGAACCACGACGGCGGGGGCTTCTCCGCGAACGACACGCTCACAAGCGGCTCGCACGCCCTCGAGGTCCTCGAGTCGGCAAACTTCGCCGAGGTCGACAGCGGTATGAGGCGATTTGCAAGCACCGCCCGCGCTCGGCTCGACCGTGCACGCACCGCCCGCGCCCGGTTCGCTCACCGCCCCATTTTCTCGGCGACGGCGAGCATGGGCAAAGCGAGCGGGTTCGGCAGACGCGCAATCGACGCCCAACTCGCTGGCAGCAATCCCTTCACGTCCGGCACCGGCTTCCGACGCCTCGAGACACGCCCCGGGCGCCACGCCCCCGGATTCTGCGGCGGCCAGGCGGACCTCCTCTTCGCGCATCTCCCGCACCGCGGCCTCGGCCTCCAAAATCGTGCTCGCCGAGCGGACCACGTGCACGGCGCTGCCCGCCTCGACCTTTCGCTTGCAGGGGATGAGCACTTCCTCTCCCGAAGCCACATCGCGCGGGCACGGGACGATCGGCCAGCGCTTGGGGACGTCGGCCGGCGCATCGGGGCCGGGGGTCGAGCGAATCTCGAGCATGTCACCGGCAGCCACCTCGCAATCGAACGCCACCAGCGCCCCCGCGTAGCGCGGCCCCACAACATGGCCGGCCCGCAGACCCTGGTTGATAGCGCGCTCGACACTCATGAGATCGCTGCCGGTGGCAGCATGCCCGCCCTCGAGGTATCCCGAGGTGAAACCGCGGCTGAACGAACGTGCCAGGCACGCCTCCAACCCGTCGAGCTCAACATCGCCGAGCGGTCGACCCGCCAAGGCGGCATCGAGCGCCTCGCGATAGCATCGAACCACGTTGTACACATAGTCGGGGCTCTTCATGCGGCCCTCGATCTTGAATGCCGAAACACCCGCCTCAAGCATTTCGGCGATATGCCGGATACCAAGGTAATCGCGTGGGCACAGCAGGCGATCGCCATCGGGGCGCATCGCCTGCTCTTCCGCCGCACGTCCGCGTTCCCAGGCACCACCCGCAAGGACCGCGCCCGAGCCATCCTGCAACTCATAAGCCAGGCGACACGGCTGGGTGCAGTCGCCTCGATTTGCCGAACGGCCCCGCATCAAAGCTGAATATGAGCAGGCTCCGGAATAGCAGATGCAAATCGCCCCGTGACAGAACGCCTCGATCTCAACGCCCGTGGCGCACAGCTCGGCCAACTCGGCCACCGACAGCTCACGGGCGCACGTCACGCGCTCGACCCCGAGCTCGCGCGCGGCAAAGTCCACGGCGGCGGCACACTGCGCGCCCGCCTGGGTGGACAGATGCAGCTCGGCATCGGGCAACGCGGCTCGAATACGAGCAATGAGGCCCATATCCGCGACGATTAGGGCGTCGGCGCCCGCGGCAAGCGCGCTGCCCGCCAGCGCCACGGCATCGCCGAGCTCGTCATCCCGCACGTACACGTTGAGCGTCACGTAGACACGCGCCCCGTGGGCGTGCGCCAGCACGCACGCCGAAGAGAGCTCCGCAAGCGAGAAGCCCCCGTTGGCCGCACGCGCGTTGAACGATCCGAGCCCCACGTAAACGGCATCGGCGCCGGCGGCTATCGCCGCCCGCAACGCGTCGGGAGTGCCCGCAGGCGCCAAAAGCTCAACCATATTCGCCCTTTCCCAGCATGTAATTTAGCTTAAGAACCCGACGCCACGCGGGCACTGGTCCTCGCATGCGGTATCGTACCAGCTATCTATGTGTACGTGACCGGGCTCCTCGCCCGATTGGATCACAGGAGGTCAACTATGGGTCCTCGCCAGCGTCATGCGCGCTCTCGCGCAAAAACGCACGCCACCCCCGTCGTGCTCTTCTCCGTGCTGGGCTTTCTCCTCGTCGCCGGCATCGCGTTCGGCATCGGCATGCTCGGCAACATCAACCGTTGGCTCTCCGATCTCCCCGATTACACGGATGCCGACGAGTACCTCGTGAGCGAGCCCACGCATATCCTGGACTCCCAGGGCACCGAGATCGCCACGTTCTTCGTCCAGAATCGTGAGAGCGTCACGGCCGACAAGGTCTCCGAGTGGGTCCTCAAGGGCACCGTCGACGTCGAGGACGAGCGTTTCTACGAGCACAACGGCGTCGACATCATCGGCATCGGACGCGCCGTCCTGGCACAGCTCTCCGGCCGATCCGAAGGCGCCTCGACCATCACCCAGCAGCTCGTGCGCAACACCATCCTGTCCGAAGAGCAGTTTGACCAGACCATCGAGCGCAAGGTGCGCGAGGCTTTCATCGCCATGGAGATGGAGAAGATCTTCTCCAAGGATGAGATCCTCATGATGTACCTCAATACCATCTACTACGGACATGGCGCTTACGGCATCCAGGCCGCCTCCAAGACGTACCTCTCCAAGAATGCCAGCGAGCTCACGCTCGCCGAGGCCGCGCTGCTCATCGGCCTGCCCAACTCGCCCTCGTACTACGACCCCACCGTCAACCCCGACGTGGCCGTCGACCGCCGCAACAAGGTTCTCGGCAACATGCTGCGCATCGGGACCATCTCCCAGGATGAGTACGACGCCGCCGTAGCCGAGCCGCTCGCACTCAACGTCACCGAGACCTCCGACACCGGCATCTCCGTGTACGCGCATCCCTACTTCGTCGACTACGTGAAGTCCCTACTGCAGGAGGAGTTCTCCACCGACGTCCTGTTCAAGGGCGGCCTCACCGTGACCACCACCATCGACCCCGCGATCCAGCAGGCCGCCGAGACCGCCGCCGTCGAGAACATCAACAAGTACCCTGCCGCAAACGACCTGCAGATCGGCATGAGCGTTGTCGACCCCAAGACCGGCCACATCAAGGCCATGGTCGGCGGCCGCGATTACAACGCCGACCCCAACCACGTCAACCATGCGACCGCCAAACGCCAGCCCGGATCCTCCTTCAAGAGCTTCACCCTGGCCACCGCCATCAAGATGGGTGTGAATCCCAACATCACCATCAACTGCGAGTCCCCCATGTACTGGGACAATCCCGGTGGCGAGGACATCAAGATCCAGAACATTGGTAATCACAACTACGGGTACCGCTCCCTTGCCTCCGCGACCGCCGTGTCTTCCAACACCGGCTACGTGCAGCTGGCCGAGACCATCGGCAATCAGAACATCCTGCAGACCTGCAAGAGCCTCGGTCTGGACACCTCCTCGATGCACGACGTCCTCTCGATGACGCTGGGCACCGGCGACGTCACGACGCTGCAAATGGCCAACGCTTACGCTTCCTTCGCCAACGGCGGAGAGCACCGCGCACCCGTTGCCATCACCGAGATCAAGTCGCGCACCGGCGAGGTCGTGTACACGCACAAGGACGAGAAGACCCAGGCCCTCACCGCCGGCGATGCCGCGGCCGTGACCGAGGTCCTCGAAACCGTCATGGAGCGTGGCGGCACCGGCGTTACCGGCAACCCCTGGATCAAGCAGCCCATCGCCGGCAAGACGGGAACCGCCGGTACTGCCTCCGACACCACGGACCTGTGGTTCTGCGGCTACACCCCCCAGCTCTCCGTCTCGATCTGGGTCGGCCACTCCGGCACGAACACGCCCATCAAGAACGTCAACAACAGCACGATGACCCTGCCCGTCTTCAAGGCCTTCATGAAGGCCGTCCTGGCCGACGCGCCCCGAGAGGAATTCCCCGAGGGTCCGACGCCCGAGTACAAGCCCAACAGCGAGTGGAAGTTCTCCCACACCAAGTCCTCCGGGGAGCTCGCCGCACAGCAGCAGGCCGAGGAAGAAGCTCAGCAAGAGGAGGAGTCTGGAGATGACGAGGGTCAGGAGGAGGAGCCTCAGACCCCCACGACCCCGCAGCCTCCCGTGACCCCGCAGCCTCCCGTGACCCCGCAGCCTCCCGTGACTCCTGCCCCCGAGACCGGCGGAACAACCCCCACGACGCCCCAATAGCACGCACCCTGCACAGGTACACGCAAATCGCCCCCGCCATGCGACGGGGGCGATTTCATATCAATCCATATTGCAGCTCCAGGGCCGCCATGGGCACGCGGCAGGAAACGAGCCAGCAGCGAGACAGGAGCACCGGGCACCTAAGACCCGCACGTGCGCTACGCCAACCGACCGTTCCTCACGCGACCTACCTCGAACGGCGCCAATAGGATACGAGCAGCGCGATAAGGGCGATGGGAAGGACCACAAGCAAAGTGAACAGCACGGTGTGCACGATCATGGGACTCACTTGCGCACGCTCCTCAACTTGCCGATCATGAGCTCGAACTGCTCACCGTCGGAGGCAGTCCGCGTAATGACAAGGATGGTGTCGTTGCCGGCAAGCGAACCGAGGACATCGGGCAGCTCGGCCGCATCGATGGCCGCGGCGATGCCGAGAGCCGTACCGGGCTGGGCCTTGATGATCACGAGATTCTCAGTGCGCTGCACGCCGATCACCAGCTCGGAGACCATGCGCTGCAGATGCAGGTCCTCCGCCAAGACGTACATGCCCTCAGGAAGCTTGTGCAGGCCCATGTCGGCAATATCGCGCGACACGGTCGCCTGGGTGCAGTCGAAACCGCACGCTTTGAGCTCATCGACGAGCATCCGTTGCGTGCGAACATCCGCAGTGCGCACGATCTCGCGGATAGCGTCTTGACGACCGTTGCGTTTCTTAGCCATGGAAATCACCGTCCCCATTGCGGGCGCGCCGCTTGCAGCGGAACACGCCCGTAACTCAGGCCCTCTCGAACCCCTTCTTACTTATGCTTGAACCATTCTTGCATAGAATGCTCAATTGATAAGCACAAGGTGAATAATGTTGCAAAATTTACGATTCCAAGAGCCTACGGGCACGGTGTCAGAGCACGCTCGTCATAGGCGACGTCCATGAAACACAGGCCGCGTGCAGGCGCCGTCGGGCCCGCGGCCCGGCGGTCGCAGGCGGCCAGGGCGCCGGAAAGCCAGCGCTCGTCCCTTCGACCCGCCCCGACCTCGACCAGGCTGCCCACGATCGTCCGCACCATCGAATGCAGAAAGGCATTGCCGGTGATAGTGAAGGCGATGTGCTCCTCCCCCAATGCCGATGCCCGCTCAAACGAGACGGCGATGACGTTGCGGCACGTGGGCTTGTCGATAGCGGAGGATGTCTTGCAGAAGCTCTTGAAATCATGCTCTCCCACCAGGCACGCCGCGGCGCGCTCCATGGCATCCATATCGAGCGGCAGTCGATACCACCACGTGACGGAACGCGTGAGTAGCGGCGGGGCATCCCCCGTGACGATGCGATACGTGTAGGTACGCGAGCGAGCGTCAAAACGGGCGGAGAACCCCGGGCGCGCATGATATACGGCGTTCAAGGCGATGTCGGAGGGCAGCAAGGCCGCCATGGCGCGCATCCAACGGGCATGCGTGATGGCAAGCTCCTCGGCATGTGCGGGAATGCTCACATACTGCGATACGGCGTGAACACCGGCATCCGTGCGACCGGCGCACGTCAAATCGACAGGTCGGCGCAAGAACGTCTCGAGCGCCCTTCGAACCTCGCCCGCCACGGTCCTCAGGCCCTCGGGCTGCTCGGCAAATCCGCTGAAGGCGGCACCGTCATAACCCAGGCGGAATACGAGCGTCCCATCGAGCTCATCGACAGCCGGATAGGCCCCGGACACGGACAAGGCGTCAACGGTGGCGGTCTTGGTCATGGAATCCCCTTTCATCGGGCTCATCCTATCAAAGAAACGGCGATCACTGCCGCCATGGACATCAGAGAGACCACAAGCAACGCTCGGTCACGGCGGCCGAGCGGTCGCGGTACGGGCAGCCGCCCTTCGGAAGACGCATCGTAGCAACGGGCCGACATGGCCTCGGCGAGACGGTCGGCACGACGGAACAGACCCACCACGAGCGGTGTGAGCACCGACCCCCATATGCGAATGCGCTCGACAAGACCGCCCTCATCGAAGCGGGCCCCGCGGGCGCGCTGCGCCAGACGGATACGGCCGAGCTCTTCGCTCACCAAGGGTATAAATCGCAAAGCCAGCGACAGCACCGTTCCGAGGGCGGCCACGGGCATGCCGAAATGCGCAAGGGGACGAAGCAGGCGCACGACCGCATCGCTGATCTGCGTGGCGGTGGTTGAAGACGAAACCGCGAGGGAAAATCCCACAAGAATCAAAATGCGCACGACGGCGGTGACGCCCCTCATCCCGCCGGCAGGATCGAGACGTGCGGGACCCGCAAGCGGCACCGCTCCACGTCCGTCGCAGGAAACGAGATTGGCCACAAGCGTAAACATCAAGATGATGGCGACGGGCCGCATGCCGCGCAAAACATCGCGAGCGCCCATGCGCGCACTGAACACCGTGACCGCAAGTGCCGCGAACCAGAAGCACCACTCCCATGCATCGGCAGCGGTAAAGACGCCCAGCGTGGCGACAAGGAGCACCGCGATCTTAACGCGCGCATCGACATGGGCGAGCAGGGTACCCGCCACATAACCGCCAAATGGCCCCATAGGAGCCTGAGAACGCGCTGAAGGCCTCTTGAGGGCCGATGGCTCGTCGACATGGGCAGCACGGGCCTGAGTGCCCTCAAGACGATCTGGGCGAAGCACACCGCCCTCCAGAACGAGCACACGATCGGCAAGACGCTCCCACTCCGGCAGATCGTGCGTGACAACGAGCACCGCGCGTCCCTCATTGACGAGTTCGCAGGTGAGTCGATGGATGAATGAACGGCCCTCCGCGTCAAGAGCAGCGCTCGGCTCATCGAAGATGTAAGCCGGCGCATCCAAAGCAATGACCGAGGCGATTGCCACGCGGCGCGCCTGGCCACCCGAAAGCTCAAACGGAGAGCGTTCAAGAACGTCCACAGGAAGCCCGACGGCCCCGATGGACCGCTCCACAAGCACGCGGACCTCTCCCTCGTCAAAGCCGGCGTTGCGCGGGGCAAAGGCCACCTCATCGAAGACGGTATCGTGAAAGAACTGCGCCTCCGGCTGCTGAAACGCCACTCCCACCATCCCCGCCGTCGCGGCATGCCCGCATACACGCACAGTGCCTGCATCGGGCTCGAGCAGACCGGCGGCGAGGGAGGAGAGCGTCGATTTTCCAGCGCCGGACGCGCCGGCGAGTATCACAAGCTCACCGGCGTGCAGATCAAGGTCCACACCGTCAAGAACCGTTCGCCCACCGTGGGAGAACACAACGCCATCGAGCGACACTACAGTCTCTCCAGCGGTTCTGCCAGCGTCTCGCCGTCCAGCGTCGACTCGTAAGCCAGCCTCGATACGGGGCTCAGCGCCAGAATGTGCCTCACCACGGACCGAATCGCAGGCAGCGGATCCGTCACACACGATGACCCTATCAGCCAGCGCTATCTCGTCATCATCATGGGTTATGAGAGCGAGACCCATGCCACGTTCATGGGAGAGCGCGGTGAACAGGCCGCGCATAAGCTCACGGGAGCGAGGGTCAAGTTGGGAGGTAGGCTCGTCGAGCACCAGATAGCGCGGGCGCATTGCCAGCACACCGGCGAGTGCAAGACGTTGCTGCTCACCACCGGAGAGCTCTGTTGTTACACGCTGGTCAAATCCGTGAAGCAATGACAATTCCAGGGCCTCGTCGACGCGACGAGCAACCTCGTCCTCGTCGATGCCGAGATTCCGAGGACCAAACGCCACCTCATCGAAAACGAGCGACGAGACGATTTGATCGAGCGGATCCTGTCGGACGTAGCCAACCAGCTCGCGTACGCGCAAACGTTCCAGCTCACTGGCGGAAGGGTCGCGACCGTCAACAACCACGGCACCTCCGTCAACGAGCTGAGCTGCACATATGGCGCGCCCAAGCGTGGACTTGCCACATCCGTTCTCCCCCACCAGGGCAACAATCTCTCCAGGAGCGATGCTGAAGGACATGCCGTTAATCACGGCGGTGCCGTTGTAGGCAATAGACACCCCATGCAGGTCGATCATGTCACTCCCCTCAAATATAAACCAATGCAGGATACGAAAAAGGGCGGTTCCGAAGAACCGCCCTCGTATGCAGCTAGCAAAGTAGCATGAGCTACTCAGCGGACTCCTCAGCCGGAGCCTCGGCAGCCTCAGTCTCGACGACCTCGGCAGCCTCCTCAGCCTCAACGACCTTGGGGGCAGCGGCCTTCTTGGCCGGAGCAGCCTTCTTGGCCTTGGGGGTGCAGGGCTCGGAGACGATCTCGATGATGACCATCTCGGCGCAGTCGCCCTTGCGCGGGCCGAGCTTCATGATGCGGGTGTAACCGCCGTTGCGGTCGGCCCACATGCCCTGAGCGGCCTTGTCGAAGATCTCAGCGACGAGGTTCTTGTCGCCGAGCTTGGCGATGGCGAGACGACGAGAGTGCAGGTCGCCCTTCTTGGCCCAGGTGATGATGGGCTCGGCGTAGCTGCGCAGCGCCTTGGCGCGGGTCTCGGTGGTCTTGATGCGATCGTTCTCGAAGAGCGCCTTGGCAAGGCTCTTCTTCATGGCCTTGGTGTGGCTGGCATCGGTGCCGAGCTTCAGGCCCTTCTTCTTGTTGTGACGCATGGTCTGGTTCTCCTCTAATACCTGGGTTAAGCCTTGAGGCTGAGACCCATGGACTCAAGTTTGTCCTTGACTTCCTCGATCGACTTCACGCCGAAGTTGCGGATGTTCAGCAGGTCGTTCTCGGAGAACTCGACCAGCTGACGCACGGAGTGAATGCTGGCGCGCTTGAGGCAGTTGTAGGAGCGGACGGAAAGGTCCAGATCCTCGATCTGCTTATCAAGCTCGGCATTGTCGCTCGTGACCTCGGGGGCGAAGATGGAGACTTCCTCCTCCGCCTCGGGCTCGTCGGCCAGGGTCATGAACGCAGCCATGTGCTGGTTGATGATGTTGGCAGCGGAGACGACGGCGTCACGCGGGGAAATCGCGCCATTGGTCTCGATCTCGAGGACCAGACGATCGTAGTCGGTGTGCTGACCAACGCGGCAGGCCTCGACGAGCTTGGCGCAGCGCTTGACCGGCGAGAAGAGCGAGTCGACATGGATGATGCCGATCGGGTCGTTGTCGCGCTTGTTCTGCTCATAGGACACGTAACCGCGACCATACCCGATGCGCATGCTCATGGTCAGGTGACCGCCCTCGGTGAGGGTAGCGATGTGCTGATCGGGGTTGACGAGCTCGAACTCGGACGGGATGAAGAAGTCAGCGCCGGTAACCTCGCAAGGACCGTCGACCGAGATGGTCGCAGTGCCCTCGTCCGTGGTACCGAGCGTGCGGAACACGAGACCCTTCACGTTCAGGACGATGTCGGTGACATCCTCGACCATGTTGGGAATCGTGGTGAACTCGTGCTGGGCGCCATCGATCTGGATGGCCTCGACGGCTGCACCCTCGAGCGAGGACAGCAGCACACGGCGCAGGGAGTTACCCAGCGTGTCGCCGTATCCACGCTCCAGAGGCTCGACGGAGACGCGAGCAGCGGTGTCGCTGATCTCCTCGACGTGAACCTGGGGCCTGATGAATTCTGACATGTAATACCTCCAGCGTAGCGCGCGAACGATTACTTCGAGTAAAGCTCGACGATGAGCTGCTCGTTGATATCGCCGCTGATCTGGTCACGAGAGGGCAGCGAGATGACGTTGCCGGAAAGCTTCTCGATGTCGACCTCGAGCCAGCCGGGAACCTCAAAGCGCTCGGAGGAGATGAGGGCCTCCTTGATGGGGAGCAGGTCGCGGAACTTCTCGCCAACGGCGATGACGTCGCCGGCCTTCACGCGGTAGGACGGGATGTCGACGCGCTTGCCGTTCACGGTGAAGTGGCCGTGACGGACGGTCTGACGAGCCTCCTTGCGGGTGCGAGCGAAGCCGAGACGGAACACGACGTTGTCGAGACGGGTCTCGAGGATGGTCATGAGGTTCTCACCGGTGACGCCGTCCATGCGGAGAGCGTGCTCGTAGTAGTGGTGGAACTGCTTCTCAAGAACACCGTAGATGAACTTGACCTTCTGCTTCTCGCGCAGCTGCATGCCGTACTCAGATTCCTTGCGACGGCGCTTGGGCTGACGGATAGATTCCTTCTTGCTGCTGTAACCCAGCTCAACGGGATCGATCCCGAGCTGGCGGCAGCGCTTGAGAACCGGAGTCCTGTCGATTGCCATAGTAAATCGATCCTTTCAGTTACACGCGGCGACGCTTCTTGGGGCGGCAGCCGTTGTGCGGGATGGGGGTCTTGTCCTGGATGCTGGCGACCTCGAGGCCGGCGGCCTGGAGGGAGCGGATCGCGGTCTCGCGGCCCGAGCCGGGGCCCTTAACGAAGACGGCGACCTTGTGCATGCCGTGCTCCATAGCGGCCTTGGCGCAAGCCTCGGCGGCCATCTGAGCGGCAAACGGGGTCGACTTACGGGAGCCCTTGAAGCCCACCGTGCCGGCCGACTGCCAGGCAATGACGTTACCCGCGGGATCGGTGATGGAAACGATGGTGTTGTTGAACGTAGAACGGATGTGAGCCTGGCCCACGGAAATGTTCTTACGATCGGCGCGCTTGATACGGGTGGCGGCGCCGCGCTTGTTCTTTGCAGTAGCCATTATGCGTCAGTCTCCCTTATTTCTTCTTCTTGGCACCGATCTGACGCTTCGGACCCTTGCGGGTGCGAGCGTTGGTGTGGGTGCGCTGGCCGCGAACAGGGAGGCCCTTGCGGTGACGGAGGCCACGGTTGCAGCCGATGTCCATGAGGCGCTTGACGTTCTGGGAGCGCTCGCGACGGAGGTCACCCTCGACCATCAGGCCGTTCTGATCAATGTAATCGCGGATCGCCGAGATCTGCTCCTCGGTGAGGTCCTTGATGCGAGTGCCGTCGACAATGTTGAGATCGGCGCACATCTTCGCTGCGGTGGTGCGGCCGATGCCGTAGATGTAGGTCAGACCAATCTCCGCACGCTTCTCGTTCGGAAGGTCGACACCGTTAATACGGGCCACTGTGGATCTCCTCTCTTAGCCCTGGCGCTGCTTGTGGCGCGGGTTCTCGCAGATCACGAGGACCTTGCCATGGCGGCGGATGATTTTGCACTTATCGCACATCTTCTTGACGGAAGGGCGTACCTTCATCGTTCTTCCTTTCGGTAGTGCTCAAGCTACAAGGTGGAATGTTATCTACTCGCCCAGCCGCAGGCGTTTACAACGAATGGCTGGATGCGCGGCGCGGGTATCGGGGGCAGAGCACTCCCCTTCCTCCTGTGCCGGCACAAAGACTGTCGCTACTTATAGCGATAGGTGATGCGACCGCGGGTGAGGTCGTACGGAGACAGCTGCACCGTGACCTTGTCGCCCGGGAGAATGCGGATGTAGTTCATACGAATCTTGCCGGAGATCGAGCAGAGAACGGACACACCGTTCTCCAGCTCAACGCGAAACATGGCGTTGGGCAGCGGCTCAGTGACCGTACCTTCAAGTTCGATGGCGTCTTCCTTCTTCAAGGCAATCATCTTTCTCTTGAAAACGACAGCAGCATTGCATGTTACTACATGCCAAAGACGCGATCGGGAAATTCCCAATCGCTACATAATTTTTTCCTGACCCATCATGATGAATCAGCTTACATGACACCGCCGGACATCGAGCACCATGGACCCTTGGCATCCTGGGTGAGAATAACGGGACCATCCTCGGTGATGGCAACCGTGTTCTCGTAGTGAGCCGCGGGCAGGCCATCATTGGTGCTAACAAGCCAACCGTCTGCGCCAGTGTGAACGCGGTTTGATCCGAGCGTAATCATCGGCTCGATTGCGATGACCATGCCGGCCTCGAGCTTCACACCGCGACCCTTCTTGCCGTAGTTCGGCACATTGGGATCCTCGTGCATGGCGCGGCCGATACCGTGACCAACGTAGTCGCGCAGCACACCGTAGCCATTGGCCTCAGCGAGAGACTGAACCGCGTGGCCGATATCACCGATATGGTTACCGGGAACGGCCTGCTCGATGGCAGCCTTCAGGCAGTCGAGCGTGCACTCACACAGACCCTTGACCTCAACGGAGGGGGTGCCGACGTAAAACGTCCAGGCATTATCCCCCACCCAACCATCCACGATGGCGCCGGTGTCGATGGAAATCACGTCGCCGTCGCGCAGAATGACGTCGGGGTTGGGGATGCCGTGCACGACGGCATCGTTCAAGGACGCACAGATGGAGCCGGGGAAGCCGCCGTAACCCTTGAAGGCCGGGGTTCCACCATGCATGCGGATGATCTGCTCGGCGAGTTGGTCGAGCTCGAAGGTGGACACGCCGGGACGAATCATCGCCCCGACGTGACGGAGCGCCATCTTAGACAGCGCGCCGGCCTTCTTCATCTGCTCAATTTCGGCGGCAGACTTGAACTTGATCATAGACCGAGCTCAGCCTTCACGTCGGTGTACACCAAGTCGATGTCGCGGTTGCCGTCGATGACCTTGAGGATGCCCTGACCGCGATAGTACTCGACCAGCGGGCTGGTGTTCTTCTCGTACACATCGAGGCGGTTCTTGATGGTCTCGGGCTTGTCATCGTCGCGCTGATACATCTCACCGGCGCAAGACGGGCACACGGTGGTGTCCGGACCGGCGGTGTAGCCGCAGTCACGGCAAGTGCGACGAGAGGACAGGCGGTCGATGATGACCTCTGCCGGGACGTCGACCAGCAGGGCGCCGTCGAGCTCGCGACCCATGGCGGCAAGCTCGGTGTCGAGCGTGACAGCCTGGGTGGTGTTACGCGGGAAGCCGTCGAGGATGAAGCCCTTCTGGGCGTCATCGGCGGCAAGGCGCTCCTTGACGAGATCGATCACAAGCTGGTCGGGGACGAGCTCGCCTGCATCCATGTACTTCTTTGCAGCGACGCCGAGCTCGGACTGAGCCTTGACGGCAGCGCGAAGCAGGTCGCCGGTGGAGATGTGGGCCACGCCGTAGTCGGCGACGAGGCGCTGGGCCTGGGTGCCCTTACCGGCGCCGGGGGCGCCCAACAACACGATGTTCATGAGAGACTCCTTTGAGACCTACTTGAAGAAACCGTCGTAGTCGTACATCTTGAGCTGGCTCTCGACCTTGTCGATGGTATCCATGACAACACCGACCATGATCAGAACCGAAGTGCCGCCAAAGGCCTGGATGAGCGCGTTGTTCGTAAAGGAGAACACGATCGAGGGGACGATGGCGATGCATGCGAGGAAGATTGCGCTCGGGAGCGTGATCTTGTTCAGCGCATTCTTGATGTAATGAGCCGTCTGCTTACCGGGACGAACGCCGGGGATGAAGCCGCCCTGCTTCTTGAGATTCTCAGCCGTCTCGTCCGGGTTGAAGACCATAGACGTATAGAAGTAGGCGAAGAACACGATGAGGACGACGTTCAGGATCCAGTTGATCCAGCCGCTAGACAGTGCTCCGGCAAAGGCCTGCATCCAACCGACGTTGGGGAAGAAGACCGCAAGCTGAGCCGGGAAGTACAGCAGGGCGCTCGCGAAGATGATCGGGATGACGCCGGCGGTGTTCACCTTGATCGGCAGATACGTGGACTGACCACCCATGATGCGACGACCGACGACGCGCTTGGCGTACTGCACCGGGATACGACGCTGACCGCGCTCGAGGTACACGATGAACGGAATAACGCACAGGATCACGACGAGGATGACGAGCGTGGTGATGACGCCCATGTTACCGCCCTCGATGGACTGGAAGATAGCCTGAGGCAGACCGGCCATGATGTTGGCGAAGATGATCAGGCTCATGCCGTTGCCGATACCGCGCTGGGTGATGAGCTCACCGATCCACATGATGAGCATGGCGCCCGCGGTGAGCGTACCCACGATCATGATGTCGAAGATGATCTCGGGGGCGCCCGCACCGTTGAACTGGATACCGAAGCTCTTGAAGAGGAAGAGGTAACCAACGGAGTTCAGCAGGGCGAGGCCGAGCGTGAGGTAACGAGAGTACTGGGTGATCTTGGTCTGGCCAACCTCACCCTCACGGGCCAGCTCATGCAAGCTGGGCACAACAGCCTGGAGCATCTGCATGATGATGGAGCTCGTGATGTAGGGCATGATGCCCAGGGAGAAGACGGACACGTAAGAGAGCGCACCGCCCGAGAAAAGATTCAGCAGGGCCATCGCACCGCTGGCGAAGGTATCGCCAGCGGATTGGAAAAGGCCCGACATCGCCTGGAAGGGGATGCCGGGCACGGGAACGTGCGCACCGATACGGTACACAACGAGCATCGCGATGGTAAAAAGAATCTTTCCGCGGAGTTCTTTGATGCGGAAGGTGTTCTTCAAACCAGTTAGCACGGAAGCTCGACCTTTCCGCCAGCGGCCTCGATCTTGGCCTTCGCGGAAGCGGAGACCTTGTCGACCTTGACCGTGAGCTTACGGGAGAGCTCGCCGTCGCCGAGCACCTTGACGGGCTCGAACTCGGACTTGGTGATGCCAGCGGCCTTGAGGGAGGCACCGTCAACAACGGCACCGTCCTCAAACTTGACCTCGAGCGTAGAGACGTTCACAGCGGTGAACTCGATACGACGGGGGTTCTTGAAGCCGGGGAGCTTGGGGAGACGCATCGCGAGCGGGGTCTGGCCGCCCTCGAAACCGGCGCCCTTGGTGCCGCCGGAGCGGGAGCCCTGGCCGTTCAGGCCGCGACCGGCATAGGTGCCGCCCTTGCCGGAGTTACCGCGACCGACGCGCTTGCGGCTGTGGGTGGAACCCTGAGCCGGAGTAAGGTCATGAAGCTGCATTGTTACTCCTCCACAATCTCAACGAGATGCTTGACCTTGAAGATCATGCCACGCACGCCCTCATTGTCGGTGATCTCGCGGGTGTCGTTGATGCGATGCAGGCCGAGGGCGCGGACGGTGCGGCGCTGATCCTCCTTGCAGCCGTTGATGCTGCGAACCTGCTTGATCTTGATGGTAGCCATGCCTAGTTCTCCTTCTTGCCAACAAACATCTCGGAGACGGTGAGGCCGCGGCGGGCAGCGACATCCTCAGGGGTGGAGAGCTGCTTGAGACCCTCGGCAGCGGCCTTGATGATGTTCAGGCCGTTGTCGGAACCGAGCGACTTGGACAGAATGTTCTTGATGCCGGCCAGCTCGAAGAGCGGACGGACGGCACCGCCGGCGATGACGCCGGTACCCTCGACAGCGGGGCGCATGATGATGCTAGCAGCACCGAACTCACCCTGAACGTCGTGGGGAATGGTACCCTCGGCGGTCACGGGAACGTGGAACATGTGCTTCTTAGCGTCGATGGAGGCCTTGGAGATAGCCAGCGGCACCTCCGCGGACTTGCCCATGCCCAGACCGACGTTGCCCTTGCCGTCGCCCACGACCACGAGGGCCACGAGGCTCATGCGGCGACCGCCCTTGACGGTCTTGGCGACGCGGTTGATGAAAACGACGCGCTCCTCGAACTCGGAGGCCTCGCGCTGCTGCTTCTGCTGATTACGAGCCATGCTCTTACCTCCTAGAATTCGAGACCGGCGGCGCGAGCACCGTCGGCGAGGGCCTTGACGCGACCATGGTAGACGCGGCCACCGCGGTCGAAGGAAACGGTCTTGATGCCGGCCTCGAGGCCGCGCTCGCCCACGAGCTTACCGACCTTCTCGGCAGCCTCCTTGTTGCTGGTGGTCGTGCCCTTGAACTCGGCCTCGAGGGTGGAGGCGGAGACGAGGGTGTGACCCTTGGTGTCGTCGACGATCATGGCGTAGATGTTGGCGTTGGAACGCACGACGCGCAGACGCGGGCGAGCCGGGGTGCCAAAGATCTTGCCGCGGACACGGCGCTGACGACGCTTGAGGCCGGCGCGCTTTGCCTGTTGCTTGTTCATGTGAAACTCCTTATGAAGTCCTGCCAGCACCTGACGGGGTGCTGGTCTTACGACGTGGAAGCGCTCTACTACTTAGCGGCCTTGCCGAGCTTGCGGCGGATGTGCTCGCCCAGGTAGTGGATGCCCTTGCCCTTGTAAGGCTCCGGCGGACGCTTGGCACGGATCTCGGCGGCAACCTGGCCGACTTGCTGCTTGTCGATGCCCTTGACGTGGATGTGGGTATTGTCCGGGCACTCGAAGGTGATGCCCTCAGGGGCGGTGTAGATCACCGGGTGAGAGTAACCAAGGGACAGATCCAGGTCCTTGCCCTTGAGCTGAACACGGTAGCCAACGCCGGCGAGCTCGAGGACCTTGGTGTAGCCCTCGGAGACGCCGATGACCATGTTCTGGATCAGGGCGCGGGTGAGGCCGTGACGAGCACGGGTCTCACGCTCGTCGTCGGGGCGGGAGACGGTCAGCACGCCGTCGGCGACCTCGATGGTGAGCTTCTCATAGAAATCGGCCTCAAGGGTGCCCTTGGAGCCCTTCACGGACACGTGAGTGCCGTCAACTGCCACTTCGACTCCGGCGGGAATCTGGACAGGCTTCTTACCGATACGAGACACGGTGTTCTCCTTTCCTTCTACTCGCCTAAGCGAATTACCAGATGAGGGCGATGACCTCGCCGCCGATGCCCTTCTTGCGAGCATCGCGGTCGGCCATGACACCCTGGCTGGTGGAAACAATGGCGGTACCGAGGCCACCGCGGACGCGGGGGAGGTCCTTCACGCCGGCGTACTTGCGCAGACCAGGCTTGGAGTAGCGCTTGATGCCGTTGATGACCTTGGCCTTCTTGGGACCGTACTTGAGGGTGATGTGCAGGGTCTTGGCGGGGGCGGTGTCCTCAACGGTGTAGCCCTCGATGTAGCCCTCCTCGTAGATGACTCGAGCGATCTCGACGAGCTTCTTGGAGCTCGGCATCGAGACCTCGGCCTTGTTCGCAGCATTGCCGTTGCGGATGCGCGTGAGCATGTCTGCGATCGGGTCGGTGAGATTCATGTGGATTCTCCTTCGTTCTTGATGAGTCCGTGCCCTCGGTACTCCCCCACCCTTAGCGGGAAAGCCTGTAAGGCACGTCTTCCGTACGCTCCACCTCGCAGATGAGATGGGCGCGCTGGCAGTGACTTACCAGCTGGCCTTCTTGATGCCGGGAAGCTCGCCCTTGAGCGCCAGCTCGCGGAAGCAGACACGGCACAGGCCGAACTTGCGGTACACGGAGTGCGGACGGCCGCAGCGCTGGCAGCGCGTGTACTCGCGGGTCGAGAACTTCTGCTTGCGATTGCACTTGACGATCATCGATGTCTTAGCCACTTATTTCCTCCTCACATACGTATATATGCGCCTCGGACAGGCGGCACGTGCTCTTCGCGCACCGCCTGTGGAACCCGGGGCTTTAAGAACCTATTTCTTGAACGGGAAGCCGAAGGCGTCGAGAAGGGCCTTGGCCTCTTCGTCGGTCTTCGCGGTGGTGACGATGGTGATGTCCATACCACGGGTGTGGTCGACGGAATCGAAGTCAACCTCGGGGAAGATGAGCTGCTCGGTGACGCCCATCGAGAAGTTGCCACGGCCGTCGAAGGACTTGGCGGAGATGCCGCGGAAGTCGCGGATACGGGGGATGGCGACGGAGGTCAGACGATCGAAGAACTCCCACATGCGGTCGCCGCGCAGGGTGACCTTGGCGCCGATGGGCATGCCAGCGCGCAGCTTGAAGGAGGCGATGGACTTGCGGGCGCGGGTGACCATGGGCTGCTGGCCGGTGATGACGCGCAGGTCGCGGACAGCGCCGTCGATAGCCTTGGAATCGGTGGCGGCCTCGCCGACACCCATGTTCACGACGATCTTCTCGAACTTGGGGATCATCATGACGTTCTCATACTGGAACTTGTCCTGCATGAGCTGCTTGACCTCGTCGTTGTACTTGGTCTTGAGACGGGGAATGTACTTCTCCTCAGCCATTTTCACTCCTTACTGGGGTTTTAAGCACGGGGTTGGCCTCGTGGGTTAGCCTCGTGCCTCCTGACGTGCGCCATGCCCGCGATGGCTGTCTTGGGCATGACGAATTGACGGCAGGAGCCGACAAAACAGTCGTTACTATACGCTTATGCGGCGACGATTGCCACCGCAACTTCATGTGTGCAGGTAAATCCATAAATCGGGAAATGACATCCCCTTCGTGCGAACCGGGGGCTGGGAGGGCCGGGGTATTTTTGCTCGTTCAAGTCCTGCGCAAGACGAAGCGTCCACTGGACGCTTCTTTGCGTGCGGAATCTACAAAAATCCCCCGGCCCTCCCAGCCCCCGGCCACGCAAAGCGTTCACATCGTTGAATCCCCGCCACTCTATACTTGTTGCGAATCAACCGCTACTCCGGAGGTTTTCATGCCTTCTTCTCCTTCAACACGTTTTTCCAAACCAGAACTCCTCGCTCCCGCCGGCGGGCCGGAGCCGTTTTACGCGGCGCTCGCCGCTGGGGCGGACGCCATCTATTGCGGCATGGGATCGTTCAACGCCCGACGCAAGGCCGATAACTTCACCGACGAGACATTCGAGGCAGCCTGCCGCGCGGCGCATCTCGCCGGCTCGCGGGTCTATGTAACCGTCAATATCGTCATCAAAGACGAGGAGATGGCAGAGGCGCTCTCCCTTGTCGACCGTTGCTGGAGGCTCGGTGCCGATGCCTTCATTATCCAGGACTGGGGCCTGTTTTTTGAAATTCGCCGCCTCATGCCCGAGGTGGAGACCCATATATCGACACAGGCGAATATTCACGACGCCCGCGGCACCGCCTGGTGCAAGGAGGCCGGCGCAGATCGCGTCACGCTCTCTCGCGAGCTCTCTATCGACGAGATCGCCACTATCCACGATGCCGTGGACATCGAGCTCGAGGTGTTCTCCCACGGCGCCATCTGTTTTTGCTATTCGGGCGTTTGCCTGCTTTCCAGCTTCACCTCCCGTGGGCGCTCGGCGAATCGCGGCATGTGCGCGCAGCCATGCCGCCTGCCTTACGAGCTGATTGACGAAACAGGGCGCTCCTGGTCGAAGCCGGGCCGCGAGCGCGCCCTATGCCCGCGCGACACCTGCACGGCCGATATGCTCCCCCGCCTGCTGGACGCCGGCGCGCACGCCCTGAAACTCGAGGGGCGCATGAAGGCCCCCGACTACGTGCACTCCATCGTGAGCGCCTACCGCGCGCAGCTCGATGACATCCTCGCCGGCCGCGAGATCTCAGACGAGACCGCGCAGGCCCGCTACCGCCAGCTCAAACGCTGCTTCAACCGCGATTTCACCTGTGAGTACCAGCAGGGGCGCTCGGGCGATGAGATGATGAGCTATGAGCGCTCGAACAACCGGGGCCAAATCGTGGGTGAGGCGCTCGGCAGCAAGCCACTCGGCAACACGAAGGGCCTCAAGCCCGACGACAAGCGCCGTCGCGCCGCCTGGACGAGGCTGCACCTTTCCGAGCCGGTGGGCAAGGGCGACCTACTCGAGCTGCGCCACGACGATGAGTTCGATCAGTTCCTTACCGCGATCGCGCCCGAGGACGCCGCGGCGGGCGATGTTGTCGAGTGCCGCACCGCACGGCCCATGCCCGCGGGCGCCCTTGTCCGCCTCATCCGCAGCCAGGCCGCGCTCGACGCGGCCGAGGCGGCGCTCAAGCGCCCTGTTGCCCGCAAGCGCGCCGTGGACGTGCGCGTGGTGGCGCGCCTGGGGCAGCCGTTTGCCGTTGAGCTGACCTGCGTTGACGACCCCACGCTTTCCGGACGCGCGGAGGGCTTCACGGTGGAGGCCGCCAAAACCCGCGCCGTTTCAGCGGAAGACCTGGTCGCGCACGTGGGCCGCATGGGCTCTTCGCCGTTTGAGGCGGCCAGTTTCGATATCCAGCTTGACGACGGCTGCGGCATGGGATTTTCCGCGGTCCACAAAGTGCGAGCAGCCGCGTGCGAAGCCCTGGAGCGCACCGTTCTGGCGCCGTACGCTGAGCGCGTAAACCATGTGATGGCGCAGAGCGATCCTGTGTGCCCAGCGGACATGAACGACCTCGGGGAGGTCTGCGCGCTCGTCACCTCACTCGATGCCGCCGCGGCGGCACGCAATGCGGGGGCGGCACGCGTGTACATGACCGTCGACGACCTACTCGCTGCAGGGCTCTCCCCTACCAGCTGCACCGCCGAGGGCCTCATCCCCGTGCTCGACGAGGTCTCCCGCGAACTCGATCACGAGCGACTCGACCCGTGGCTCACCCCCAGTGCACCCGCGGCCGTTGGCACCATCTCCGAACTCGCGCTCGGCGCAGAGATCGGTTCCGCCGTGGAGCTTCGCAGCTGCATTCCCGTGCATAACGCCCCGTGCATGCGTGAGCTCGCCGCCCGTGGTGCGCACGCAGCATGGCTCTCACCCGAGCTCACCCTCGCCGAGATCGAACGTATCGCCCCGCAGCGCGGCGAAATGACGCTGGGTCTCATGGTGCTCGGCGCTCCCCGCGTCATGACGAGCGAGCATTGCATCCTGCAGGTCGCCGGCGCCTGCATCCACGATTGCGCGAACTGCCGTCTGCGCGCCCGCGACTTCAAGCTCAAGAACATCGACGGGCGCATGCTGCCCGTCCGAACGGGCCTCAACGGCCGTAGCCACCTCTACGACGGCGTTCAGCTCGATGCCACCCCACAGATTCCGCAGCTGCTTCGCGCCGGCGTTACACGCTTCCTCGTTGACGGCACATTGATGAATATCGATATGTTATCGCGCTCTGTTGCACGAACCAATCGCGCCCTGGAAGCCGCTCGATCCGGGCGCACGCCCGACAAGCGTCTTCCTGGTACAAGCTCTGGCTGCCTGTTCCAAGGCGTTGAATAGGAGCACCTCGAATCGCATGTCAAAGGGGAGCGGGACTTCACACCCCGCTCCCCTGTTTTTGTGGCTGCCTGTATTTGACCTATATGCATCGGTCGGTTTGGACCACATATCGATATTTGTCGATATGTTCTGATTGCCCTCTGAGTCGTTGTTCAAAGCACGATGACGTCCTGCTCGTACGCCCTTCAGCACAAGGCTCAACCCGTGTGGCAGCCCATGCGAACAGCGCATTCCCCCGCACTACTCCTCCTCGGGGTACACAACGCCCCAATCACGGCGCAGACGGGTCATCGTCTCCATCACGTCCGAAGCGCAATCGATAAGCTTCAGCTTTGACTCATCCCCGGCAACCGCCTTCTCCAGGTCGGCGATCTCGTAGCACAGCGCATACGCCTCAACACCAGCCTTGACCTCCTCGCGGCGACCGTCGGCCGTCCAAGTGATCGTCGCTCGGTCCGCGCGCGGGTACGCCATGATCTCAACGTAGCAATCGTCGAAGCACAGGTCAGCGCGCTTGGGCTGCTTGGCGTGCATGGTGAGGGAGAACACGCCGAGCTGTCCCTGCGCATTGCGCGTGATGAACCCGCTCTCTTCATCCACCCCCGTCTTGAAGAGATTGGCGAGCGATACGACCTCATCAGGTTGGCTCTCCATGAACAGTCGCGCGACCGAGAGCGCATATACACCAATATCCAGCATGGCGCCGCCCGCAAGAGAGCGATTCCAAAAGCGGCTCTGCACGTCCTCATAGTCGTGAAAACTACCGAAGTTGACCTGCGCAAGACGGAGTCGGCCAAACTCTCCGGCGCGCGCACGACGCATGAGCTCGACATAGAGGGGCATGTGAAGGACCGTCGTTGCGTCCATAAGCACAACGTGATGCTCATCGGCAATAGCACGCGCCTCGACCAGCTCATCAGAATTAAGGGTAATCGCCTTTTCGCAAAGCACGTGCTTTCCCGCCGCAAGCGCCCCGCGTAGGTACTCGATATGTGTGTTGTGAGGCGTGGTGATGTAGATGGCATCGACCGCAGGGTCCGCATACAGCTCTTCGACCGTGCGATACACGCGCGCAACGCCATATTCGGCCGCGAAGGCCTCGGCCTTTGCAAACGTGCGATTTGCCACGCCGTAAACCTTGCGCCCCGCGAGCACAAGGGATTGGGCCATCTGATTTGCAATTACGCCACAACCAATAACCGCCCACCTCAGTTCAGGTGCGGTGAAGATATCATCCGGGAACGGCAATCCCTCAACAGCGGCAAACGCGGCCTTTGCTGCCGCAGCGGCGTCCAAGGGCGCAGCATTGAGAGTGTGCTGTGTATCCATGTGTACCCCATTTCCATGATTGATCACTACGATGCAATTGTGGCACAAGGAACAAGTCTCAACACGGTCTATGTAAGAAGAAGCTCTTAGTGAGCCCTCTCGTTAGAAGGGTCGATTCATTTTTGTAAAAGTGTACGTTTTGGGGGAGGTTTTACCCTTAAATCAGAGATTGGGATCGGATCACTTGATGTTTGCCCAGGATAGGATTTGGCATCGACCCTGATTTCGACCGAACAGCCCCAAAACTTCCCCCAAAACGTACACTTATCAATTTCAGGCATAAAAACGAAATACCCCCTGAACTGCCCGAGGCAGTCCAGGGGGTACGAAGGCGCTCTAGATGCTAGATCTTAGAACTTGTGACCGCACTTCTTGCAAATGCGGAGCTTGGTCTTGTGACCGTCGAGCTCGCCAGCCTCGTGGCCAACACGGGTGCGCTTGCCGCACTCGGGGCAGATGAGCTGGACGTTGGAGACGTCGATCGGCATCTCCTTGTCGACGATGCCGCCCTGCTGACCGGCAGCGTTGGGCTTGACGGCCTTCTTGGCGACGGCGACGCCCTCGACGATGACCTTGCCCTCGGAAGGCAGCGCGCGCAGGACGACGCCCTGCTTGCCGCGATCCTTGCCGGAGAGCACCTCGACCTTGTCGCCCTTCTTGATGGACATAGACATAGTGGTCTCTCCCTTACGTTAGAGGGTCTCGGGTGCGAGCGAGACGATCTTCATGTACTTCTTGTCACGAAGCTCGCGAGCGACGGGCCCGAAGATACGGGTGCCGACAGGCGAACCATCCTTGTTGATGACGACGGCAGCGTTGTCATCGAAGCGGATGTAGGAACCGTCCTTACGGCGGACCTCCTTCACGGTGCGCACGATAACGCAGCGAACAACATCCTTCTTCTTGACGTTCGCGCCAGGCGTGGCCTCCTGGACGGCGGCCATGACGACGTCACCGATGCCGGCGTAACGGCGCTTAGAGCCGCCCAGCACCTTAATGCAACGAACCTTGCGCGCACCGGAGTTGTCGGCAACGTTCAGCATGGTTTGCATCTGAATCATGGTTGGAACCTTTCCGAACCTAGGCCAGTGAGAGGTGCGACCGCCCTTGGTGAATACCCGAGGTATCCGAGCGGGCGCACATCACCGGAAAACTTACATCGATAAGCTTACTTGGCGCGCTCGATGATCTCGACGAGACGCCAACGCTTGGTGGCGGACAGCGGACGGGTCTCCATGATACGGACGGTATCGCCGACACCAGCGGTGTTCTCCTCGTCGTGGACGTGGAACTTCTTGGTGCTGGTCATCATCTTGCCGTACTTGGGGTGACGCTTGCGCTCCGTGGTGGTCACAACAATGCTCTTGTTGCCCATGATGGAGGAAACGATACCCTGGCGGACCTTGCGCGCGTTGCGCTCAGTTGCTTCAGCCATTATCTACTCCTGTGCTACTCGGTGGCAGCGGACTTCTCCGCTGCGATCTGACGGGCACGCTGCTCGGTGAGGACACGAGCGATGTCCTTCTTCACGGTGGTCACGCGAGCGGTGTTGTCCAGCTGGCTGGTAGCCATCTGGAAACGAAGGTTGAAGAGCTCGGCGCGGCAATCCTTCAGCTTCTCAGCCAGGGCCTCGTCGGAAAGCTCACGAATCTCTGCGGGCTTCATTACTTGTCCTCCCCGTTCTTAGCGCGGGTAATGATCTTGGTCTTGATCGGCAGCTTGTGCTGGGCAAGACGCAGGGCCTCGCGTGCGATCTCCTCGGACACGCCGGCGATCTCGAACATAACGCGACCCGGCTTGACGACGGCCACCCACTCCTCGGGGTTACCCTTACCGGAGCCCATGCGGGTCTCCGCGGGCTTCTTGGTGATGGGCTTGTCGGGGAAGATGGTGATGTAGACCTTACCGCCACGCTTCATGTAGCGGGTCATGGCGATACGAGCGGCCTCGATCTGACGGTTGGTGATCCAGTGACGATCGAGAGCGACGATGCCGTACTCACCGAAATGGAGCTCGGTGTTGCCCTTGGCCTGGCCCTTCATGGAGCCACGCTGCACCTTGCGGTGAAGAATACGCTTAGGAGCGAGCATTACTGATTCCTCCTATCGTTGTTGCGACGACGCGGACGGGAGGTACCCTCGAGAGCCATGTTGGGAACAGGCTGACCCGGGAGCTTCTCGCCCTGGTAGATCCAGACCTTGACGCCGCAGGAGCCCATGGTGGTGCGGGCGGTGGCGGTGCCGTAGTCGATCTTGGCGCGGAGGGTGTGCAGCGGCACGCGACCCTCGCGGTACCACTCGCGGCGACCCATCTCAGCGCCGCCGAGACGACCGGAGCACTGGATACGGATGCCCTTGGCACCGGCCTTGCGAGCGGACTGAACGGCCTTGCGCATGGCGCGACGGAAGGCGACGCGGCCCTCGAGCTGCTCGGCGATGGACTGAGCCACCAGCACGGCGTCGAGCTCGGGACGCTTGACCTCGATCACGTCGACGGACAGGTTGCCCTTGGAGACGCCGGCGACACGCTCGAGCTCGGTGCGGAGACCGTCGATCTCGGAGCCCTTCTTGCCGATGACGACGCCAGGACGAGCGGTGAGGATGATGACCTTCACCTTATCGCCGGCGCGCTCGATCTCAACGCGGGAGACGGCGGCGCGGGCGAGACGCTTCTCGAGGAAGCGACGGATCTCGATATCGTTGCCGAGAGTCTTAGCGTAATCCTTCTCAGCGAACCAGCGGGAGCGCCAGTTCTCGGTGATGCCGAGGCGGAAGCCAGTGGGATAGACTTTCTGACCCATGACGCTTAAGCCTCCTTTCGAGGAGCAACGATGACGGTGATGTGGCTCGTGCGCTTCAGGATGCGGGAAGCGGAGCCCTTGGCGCGAGGACGGATGCGCTTGAGCGTCGGGCCCTCGTCGACATAAGCGGCCTTGACGACCAGGTCGTCGGCGCGCATCTGGTTGTTGTGCTCGGCGTTGGCGACGGCGGAGCGCAGGACCTTCTCCACGTCCACGGCGACGGAGCGCGTGCAGAAGTGGAGGATATCGAAGGCCTGAGCGACGTTCTTGCCGCGGATCAGGTCGATCACGAGGCGAGCCTTGCCGGGGGAAACGCGCACGTACTTAGCCGTGGCGCGGACCTCGCGGGTCTCGGTGGAAGTAGTAGCCATTTACCTAAACCCCCTATTTGGCCTTGTGCGCACGGAAGGTACGGGTGGGCGCGAACTCGCCCAGCTTGTGACCAACCATGGACTCGGTGACGTACACGGGAACATGCTTGCGGCCGTCGTGAACGGCGATGGTGTGACCGACCATCTCGGGGAAGATGGTGGACGCGCGGGACCAGGTCTTCACGACGTCCTTCTTGCCAGCCTCGTTCATCGCGATGATACGCGAGAGGAGGCGCGCCTCTACGAACGGGCCCTTTTTGAGACTTCTGCTCATAAGTGCTTTCTCCTAACGGGTATCGATTACTTCTTGCGACGACGGATGATGAGGTCGTTGGACGTCTTCTTCTTGTTGCGGGTGCGGTAGCCCTTGGACGGGGTGCCCCACGGAGAGACGGACGGACGACCGGAGGTGTGCGAGCGACCCTCGCCACCGCCGTGCGGGTGATCGACCGGGTTCATGACGGTACCACGGACGGTCGGGCGGACGCCCATCTTGCGATGACGGCCGGCCTTACCGATCACGATGTTGGCGTGCTCGGAGTTGCCGACCTCGCCGATGGAGGCGCGGCAGGTCACGAGAACACGACGCATCTCGGAGGAAGGCATGCGGATGATCGCGTACTTGCCCTCCTTACCCATGAGCTGGCAGGCGGTACCAGCGGAACGGGCGATAGCAGCGCCCTTGCCAGGCTGGAACTCGATGGCGTGGATGAGGGTACCCACGGGAATCTCGGACAGCGGCATGGCGTTGCCCGGCTTGATGTCGGCGCCGGCACCGGAGATGACGGTGTTGCCGACCTTGAGGCCCTTGGGGGCCAGGATGTAGCGCTTCTCGCCGTCCACGTAGTGGAGCAGGGCGATTCGAGCGGAACGGTTCGGGTCGTACTCGATGGTAGCGACCTTGGCCGGCACGCCGTCCTTGTTGCGCTTGAAGTCGATAACGCGGTACTGGCGCTTCACGCGGCCACCCTGGTGGCGCATGGTGATGCGACCGGCGTTGTTACGACCGGCCTTGACCGGCAGCGGCTCGAGAAGAGACTTCTCGGGCGTGGTGCAGGTGATCTCGGAGAAGTCCGCGATCGTCTGCCAGCGACGGCCGGCGCTGGTCGGCTTAAGGTGCTTTACAGCCATTCCTTATCCCTTTCATATCGGTCCGTTGGCCACTGCAAGCCGGGATCGTGGATGCAGTGACACCGGATTACCACGGCTCCGGGCGTTTCCTTTTAATACGCACGGAGCACTTGAGCTTGCCTCCCCCATTCGAAGAGGCAAGCGTCAAGAACTAACGTAGGCGTGAATTACGCCTGGGTGCCGAAGACCTCGATGGTCTGACCCTCGGCCACGGTGACGATGGCCTTCTTCCAAGAACGGGTCTTGCCAGCGACATAGCGAACGCGCTTGGTCTTGGGCTTGACGTTCAGGGTGTTAACGCGAACAACCTTCACGCCAAAGATCTCCTCGACGGCGTCCTTGATCTGGAACTTGTTGGCGTCCTTGGCAACCTCGAAGGTGTACTTGTTCTCCTCCATGGCGGAGTAGGAACGCTCGGACACGATCGGGCGGATGATGATCTCGTGAGCGGTCATTTAGGCGAGCACCTCCCCGAAGTGAGCGGCGATGTCGGCGGGCATCAGCAGAGCGCCGTTGTTGACGAGGTCATAGGTGTTGGCCTCGGCAGGCGTGATGATGAACGTCTTGGGGATGTTACGGAAGGAGAGGTAAGCGTTGATGTCATCCTCACGAACGATGATGGTCAGACGCTTGCCCTCGATGCCCAGAGCCTTGAGCATGGCAACGGCGGCCTTGGTGGAAGGCTTCTCGAAGCCGTAGTCGTCAACGAGAACGAGCTCGTTGTCGCGGAGCTTGGCGGACAGGGCGGAGCGCATGGCGAGCTTGACCTCTTTGTTGTTCATGCGCTTCACGTAGGTGCGGGGCTTGGGCCCGAAGATCACACCGCCACCACGCCACTGAGCGGCGCGGATGGAGCCCTGACGGGCACGGCCGGTGCCCTTCTGACGCCAAGGCTTCTTGCCGCCACCGGAGACCTCGGAACGGCCCTTGGTGGACTGGGTGCCCTGACGCCAGCAGGCCTGCTGGCACTTGACGATGTGGTGCATGACGTGGATGTTCGGCTCGATGCCGTACACGGCGTCGGCGAGCTCGGCCTCGGCGACCTGCTTGCCCTCGGCGTTCTTCACTTCAAACTTAGACATAGCGACGGTCCTCCTTTACGCCATGCGGATGGCGACCAGACCGTTCTTGCCACCGGGCACAGCGCCCTTGACAAGCATGAGGTTCTGCTCAGCATCAATGCGGACAACGGAGAGGTTCTTCACGGTCACGCGGGCGTTGCCCATGTGGCCGGCCATCTTGACGCCCTTGAGGACGCGGGCCGGGTAAGCGCACTGGCCGATGGAGCCGGGGTGACGCTGGATGTGGGAACCGTGGGTCATGGGACCGCGGCGCTGGTTCCAGCGCTTAATGCGACCCTGGAAGCCCTTACCCTTGGAGGTGCCGATGACGTCGACCTTGGCGACGTTCTCGAAATCAGCGACGGTGACGACGTCGCCGACCTTGTGCTCCTCGCCGTTCTCGACGCGGACCTCACGAAGGTAACGGACGGGCTCGACGCCAGCCTTAGCGAAGTGACCAGCCATGGGCTTGTTCACGTGCTTGGACTTGATGTCGCCGAAGCCGATCTGGACGGCGTTGTAGCCGTCGGTCGCCTCAGTTTTAACCTGCGAGACGGTGCAGGGGCCAGCCTGGATGACCGTGACGGGGACGACGTTATCGTCCTCGTCCCAAACCTGGGTCATGCCGATCTTGCGGCCGAGAATCATGTTGATCATTCGATCTCCAACTCTCGGTGGTCTTGGGACATTGCACGCGCCCCTTGCGCGTGCCCCTAGAGGACCACATACGGACTTGCGCGCCACTCCTTGCATTCGCTTTGACCTCTTGTGCGCGGCAACCCATTTGCGCAGGTAGATGGCCTAGGCAGAATCCTCCTAGTGAACACAGCTTGATTAGTATACACGCCCGCGGGCGTCTCCATATTGTCTTCGCAATGTTTTTGCAGGTGAAGGGCGTTGACTGCCCCGCCGAACCTCAATTTAGGGACTGTCCCTAAATTGAGGTGTGCTGAGCGAGGACGAGGTTGATCATTGCGCGGCAGATGAACACGAGGGCGATGCAACCTGCCGCTCCCAGCAGCGCCAGCGTTGCGGCCAAGCCCTTGAGTGCAACTACGCTCGAGGTCACATCGAGCAAGCCGAGATAGCGCCCGGCTAGATAGCCGTCGGCAACGTAATCCTGCAAATCTCCGCTCGCATACCACGAGGTCTCGTTGTTCTTCCCCGTCTCGGGGTCATAAGCGGGGTTCACGCACGTCACCACCGTATCCCACAGAAACGTGCGCCCATCGACGACGACCAGGCGATCCCACCAGAGGCGCGGCGGCGCAGCCTCGAAAGCCCCGTGGGCGAGCTCGATGAGCTCGACGGCCTCGGCATCGGTGAAATCAGAGTCCTCGCCCGTTGCCACCCGGGACGGACGGCGCGCTATCGTCAGCGTGTCGTCGGGCGCATACAGCACCACAAACGCGTCATGAAAGCCGGTCAACCCATCCCACTCACGAAGATCTCGGACGAAGCTCATAGGCACGAACTCATCGGTTTCCGACCACTCGTATGCCGCAAGCGCCTCCGCGGACGTGGCGTGACCGCCCTGTAGCGCGGCTGGGTCGGGGCGCTCGGAAAGGATTGTGTCGTACAGCAGCGTCGCATCAGACTTATACGAAGTGTCGACTGAGAACCCCCATGCCGCGATGAGCGCCACAATGAGAACGGCACAGCTCAAAAGGCTCGAGGCAACCACAAGGCGCTTGCGCGCCAGCCCCAGACTATCGGTGTCGACCGTGCTTCCCGCGCACTTTTCACATGCCTTGAGCATCGTCGGCTCCCTTCAAACGCGGCCTCTACCCAAAGGTTACCCACGCAAGCCCACCGCAAGGCACATCACGCGCCGCGAACGGTCAGCATGCAGCCGCTACTGGTCACACCGCAACGGCCATCGAGCGAATTCACCGAACCTCAATTTAGGGACTGTCCCTAAATTGAGGCTACTCGCTGCGAAGAGCCTCCACGGGGTCGCGGCGGGCGGCGCTGCGACTGGGGATGAGCCCGGCCATGACGGTAAGGGCCACGCTGATGAGGATGAGGATGAGAGCCGATGAGATGGGCAGGCGCATCACGTTCTCCACGTGGTGCACGGCCAAGGCCCACGCGTTCACGGGGAATGAGACGGCCACGACCACCGCTATGGCGAGCACGCCCGCGATGAGGCCCTCGATGAAGGTCTCGGCGTTGAAGACGTTGGCAATATTGCGCTTGGAGGCGCCCATCGCGCGCAGGATACCGATCTCCTTCTTACGCTCGAGCACGCTGATGTAGGTGATGATGCCGATCATGATGGAGCTCACCACGAGCGAGATGCTCACAAAAGCGATGAGCACGAGCGAGATCATGTTGACGATGCTCGTCACGCTGCCCATGAGCACGCCCATGTAATCCGTGTAGACGATGACCTTATCGTCCTCCCCCGCGGCGCGCATATCCTCGTTGTAACGGTCGATCGCCCCGAGCACCGCGTCTTTGGCCTCGAAGTCAACGGGATAGATGCTGACCGCCTGCGGGTCGGCCGCATCGGCGTAGCCGAGCGTCGAAAGGTTATTGTCGTAGGTGAGCCTGCTGGCGTTAGCGTAGCTCCCCATGAGGGACGCAAGATCCTCCGCATCCATGTTGAAATGGATGGCACGCGCAAAGGCCCCGCCGTCGACCGAGAACGCCTGCTGCATGTTGGCAGCAAGACGCTGGGCGAGCTGAGGCGCGGCCGCGGCGAAGGTGCGGCCGAGACCCTCCTGAAGCTGCGCGCCAATCGCGGCAGCGAGCTGGTTGGAAACCTGACCCGCCACGTCCTTGAGCGCGCTTGCCATGTAGGGAGCCAAATCGTCACGCACATAGGCGCGCACGATCTTGTCCAGGCGCTCGGCCACAGGCTTGCCCGCCACGGCTTCCACCTCGTCAAGCAGGGCTGCGCCACCTTCCGGCGCCGTGGACCCGGCATATGCGACGAACTGCTCGACGAGCTTTTCGCCAAAATCGGGCTCACTTGGGCGCAACCCCTCGCCATGTGCGGGCAACCACGCTGTGAGGAAGCGCTCGACAAACGCGCCCGAAAGCTTTGACACCTGTTCGAACTGTGCCTTGTCGAGCGCGGGATCGCTCGCAAGATCGCCCAGGATGCCCTTGAAATCCGGCATCGGCGCGCCCGAGAGGATACCGGCAAGGTCCACTCCCTCAAGAGCGCTCGATATGTCTATGTCCACCCCGCCCATGTCGAGCCCCGCAAAATCGAAGCCCGAAAGATCGAGCCCTGCACCGAGTTTGGACGCATCGACCTTGAACGCCGCACGCAACGCCGCCTCGTCCACGGAGAACAGGCTCGCCAAATCAACGCCGCGCTTGGCCTCCTCCTGCAACGTTGCGAACGGTTTGCCGGTGAAGACATCAACCTCGGGCTCGGCGAGCTGTGCCCGCACGATCTCCGAATTCGCAGCGCGCTTCATGAGCTCGTCGGTCAGGCCGCTGGTATAGGCGATGCCCTGCGAGAGCGCGGCGGACTTTGCCGTGGGACTCGGCTGGACGATGCCCACGATCTTGAGGTCCAGGCCCTGGCTCACCTGGTCAGCCATGAACGAGTCGTCGTCGGACATGTCGGTCCAACCGCCCGTCTCAGCGTTGCGGCGATACGAGTCGGAAGCGGCGAGAACCTTGAACGTCGTGCCAAGCGCGTCGTCGTAGGTGAAATCCGCATCGACCTCGGGGACATGCACCTCCCCCGAGCCGCTCATGGTGCGCTCGACCATGCGATCGAGGGCTGCGGGGTCGAGCACGCCCATGCTGTACAACGTGAAGTCCGATATCTTGCCACGAGCCGAAAGCACGAGGACGCACTCATCGGCCGCCTTGGCCCATCGGCCGGCGACCACGTCGTACTGCTCGTCAAGCAGCTTGGGATTGTCGATCATCTCGTTGAACGCCGTGGTGCCCGTCATCATGGTGCCCGCCATCGCGGCGCTCGATGCCCCGCCGGTCATGGCGGTCGTCATTGCGTTGGGAGACAGGCTCACCGGCCCCTCCGAGGTATCGGATCGATACACGAGCGGTGTGATGCCGTAGTCATACTGGATGGCCGAAACCTCGCCATCGAGTTCCTTGGCATCCTCATCCAAAAAGCCCTTGAAACTCGCCATATCGTTGGATTTCACGCTCGCGAACATATCGGAGAGCATCGTGAATATCGGAATAGGCTCCTTCAGGTCGACTTTGCGGCCTCCGTCGGCGTCGGCAGACGGCGCCTCGGAGCCGTCGGCCCCATCCCCGGACACCTCTTCCTCAGGTGTGCCGGCATCCCCCGTCATCATGCTCGTGAGGTCGTAGCTCTGCCGCGCGATCGTGAGCGGATAACTCGACAGCGTGTCTTGCTCGACCTTGGCGATGTAGCCGTTCACACCGTTGGAGAGCGCCAAAATCGCCGCGATGCCGATGATGCCGATCGACCCGGCGAAGGCCGTCATGATGGTGCGGCCCTTCTTGGTCATGAGGTTGTTGAAGGACAGGGAGAGCGCCGTGAGCAAGCCCATCGACGAGCGGCGCGCGGAGCCCTCGTCGGGATGGGCGACGGCAGCCGCACGCGCGGCCTCGACCTCATCCTCCGTCACGGGGCACGTGTCCCCGGCAAGACGCCCGTCCTTGATGCGCACGATGCGCGTCGCGTAATCTTCGGCGAGCTGCGGGTTGTGCGTGACCATGATCACGAGCCGCTCGCGCGCGACCTCCGCGAGCAGATCCATCACCTGGATGCCCGTCTCGGTATCGAGGGCGCCTGTGGGCTCATCGGCGAGAACGATCTCGGGGTCGTTCACCAGCGCTCGTGCGATGGCGACGCGCTGCATCTGGCCGCCCGAGAGCTGCGATGGCTTCTTGTTCACATGCGCGCCCAGGCCCACGCGCTCGAGCGCGGCACGGGCACGGCGCTCCCGCTCAGCGCGGTCCACGCCCGCCAACGTGAGCGCGAGCTCCACATTGGCCAGGATCGTCTGGTGCGGAATGAGGTTGTAGCTCTGGAAGATGAAGCCCACGCGGTGGTTGCGGTACGTGTCCCATTCCGCATCCGTATAGTCACGAGTCGAGGTTCCGTTCACCACGATATCGCCCGAGTCGGCGTGGTCGAAGCCGCCCAATATATTCAAGAACGTGGTCTTGCCGGAACCCGATGGGCCCAGAACCGCCACGAACTCACTCTCCCTGAAGGTGACGGAGACGCCGTCCAGGGCGCGCTGGACCAGGTCCCCGGTCTTATATGTCTTGGTGATGTCGCGAATCTCGATCATGCGCAGCCTATCCACGTGATGTCATATTCGCTTTTCGTACCCACATTCCCCGCGTTTAGGCGAACGTGGTGACGCGATACAAAGACCTTATGTGGCATCGGCGAGACGGGCCGCCAGGAGATCGCGAACCGCTACACCGGTAGTGCCAGCGGGCGAATCAGCCCAAAGGCCTATTCCGAGAGCTCGCCCGCGGCCATGCGCTCGGCGAGGCGGGTGTTGGTCCACTGGCGGACGAGCTCGTAGAGCACCGCCACGATGGGAATGAAGAACACAATGCCCACGATGCCGAAGAGCTTACCGCCCACGAGCGCGGCGATGAGGGTCCACAGCGCGGAGAGGCCCACGGAGGAACCCACCACATGGGGATAGATAAACTGATTCTCGACGAACTGGACGGCCAGGTACACGATCACGCAGATGATCGCCTGACCGGGCGAAGCGAGCAGGGTGAGGAACGCGCCGATGGCGCACGACGCGAAGGCGCCCACATACGGCACGAAGGCGAAGAGCGCCGTGAGGAAGCCGATAAGCCCGGCATACGGCAGGCGAAACAGGGAGAACGCGATGAAGATGAGCGTGCCCAAGATGCACGCCTCCAGGCACTGCCCCGAGAGGAACTTGGAGTACGTATCGGTTGCCAACGCCGCGACGTGGCGGATGCGCGATGCATGCCGCGGGTCGAGATGGGCATCCATCACACGGTTGACCTGACGGCCGAGCACGCGCTTGCTCGCCAGAACGTACACGGCGATGACGAAGGCGAACACCGTGCTCGAGACAACCGAGACGGTGGAGCGCGCAGCGGCGAACACCGAAGTGGCGATGGAGCCGAGGCCGAAGTTCATCAGGCCCTGCAGGCCCTGCGAGCGGGAGGCCGAACCGGCGGCGGGCTGTAGCCAGGCCATGAGCTTGTCCACGTCCACGCCCTCGGCCGCCAGGACGCGCTCGATCTCGGGCAGGCGTTCGGCGAGCAGGGGCGCGACGGTGCGAGCGGAGGCGATGAGCTCGGGCACGAGCATCGTGACGGCCATGACGGCCACGCCGGCGATGGCGATGAGCACCAGCACGATGCTCGCCACGGTCACAAGACCCGGCTGAGGACGTTTCTCCTTTGGAAGGCGCTCGACCAGACGGCCGAGCATGCGCTCCATGCCCGAAACGGGCACGTTCAGCACGAAGGCGAATCCAAGGCCGAGCAGCACCGGGAAGAAGATGTTGATGACGGCGGACAAGGCGCCGATCACCACGTCGAGGTGCATGACGGCGGCATAGAGACAAACGCCGAACGCGATCAGCGAGGCGACGCGGCGCGATTTCTCGTCGAACATGGGCATCCTTACATGAGGGCGGCACCCGCGGTCCATCGAGACCTCGGGTGCCACACGGTTTTGGGCCTTATACCCAATCTTTTGAACCCATCACACGGCCGTTTGCCCTCCCGCACACACTCAAACACCCGCCAACAGGACGTCTCCAGACGAGCCGGTGTCGGAATAACCGGTTTTCAGGAAGGTGTAAATGGCCTTTGAATAGTACGCCGACCCGAGTTCCGAGGGATGGGAGTAATCGCGTAGGAAATATCGGTCGTACTCATAGCCGGAGAAATCCGCGACCTGAAATCCCGCATCGGCGGCCGCATCGCGCACCATGCGATAGTACTGCTGACGGACCTCGCACGTGTAAACGGTCTGGTCGTAGGCCGCTCCCTTGACGGGCTGGATCACGATGAGCGGCTCGACCCCCGTCTCGCGGCACACATCGAGAACCATCTTGAAGTCCTCGAACTCCTGCGAGCTGAAGTACTCGTCACCCCGTACCTTCCAGCTCTTGTTCGCGCCCTCCAGCCACGTCTTGAAATGCTTGCCGTACCAGGCGTCGTTCATTCCAAGGTCGTTGCCCGTCGCCTGAGCCCGGGCGGCGCGATCGGCCTCGGTGAACACCGCGTCCCAATCGGGACCGCCGGTCGCGCGGGGCGGACGCGGGGCGGTCGCGTCGCCTGCAACACCAGAACCCCGACCGTCGAGGGCCAGGTCGTGAGCGAGGCGTACATCGGATGCAAGGGTTTTCGCCGCCTCATCCACATCGCGCACGATGCGCTCGACGGGCCCCTCGTTCGCCGGCTCTCCGGCGCCGTACTCGGCCGCGCGCTGAGCCACGCGACGCTTCAACCCATCGGATATATCGCCATTCGCCATGAACGCCTCGAAAGCCCCGGATGAATATACGTCGGGAAAATCACGCGCGGGGCGGCGGTACGTCATGAACCATTGGATGCTCGGGAAAAGCACCACGCGGCGCGGTGCATCCGCCACTGAGGCAAAGGCACCGATCTCGATTGCCTGCCACAGGTCCGCGCAACCCGCGCGGCCCGCCATCAGCGCGCCCACATCGTAGGTGCCGGGAGCAAGCAGGTTGCCCGGATGAGAGAAGCCCGCCGGCCCCGGGTTGAGCTCCGAAGACCCGAACACCGGGGCGACCGACTCGCCGTGCTCGGCGCTGCGTTCGTATTGACCCCGCATGAGCTGCCAGCTCGACACCTCTTGCGCCGTGGGATAGCCCACGAAAGGCACATCTTCATCTGTCAGCCGACTCTCCCAGGCATACGCGGCGCCGCCGCCGACGGCAAGCGTCGCAGCCAGGGCCAGAGCGATGATGCGTCTTCTCATGACAACCCCCTAGAACTCTGCATACACCGGGCTTGCCGGCGCGCCATACGGAGAGAGCACGAAAAACCACCCGAGCACCGCCACGAGCACCACGACGGCCGCAAACCAAGCGACGGCCGCCGAAGCCGCGTCCGAGTAGAACCATGTGCGCACGCGCTCGGGCGTCAAGGAGCGCAGGCGCGCAAACGCAGTCGCGCCGCGCCCCGCGGCGCGCGCGACCTCGCCCGGACGGCCCTCGGCGCTCATCACAGTCTCACCGCGATCTGCTCGATGATCTTGTTCACCGTGTTCATTTCCGAGCGCTCGACCGCGGTGGGCGCGATGTCCACACCGAAGCGCTCCTCGATCTCGACGAGCACTTCGATAGCGGCGAGGGAGTCGAGCAGGCCCGCCGCGAACAGGTCGATGTCGCGCTCCTCGCGCACGGCCTCGTCGTCGCAGATGTCTTCCAGCATGTCGAGGACCTCTGCCTCGAGTTCGTTCCTATCCATTGATGATCCTTTCGATGATGTGGGTGAGCTGACCGGAGAAGAGCGCGAAGCCGATGACCACGAGCTGCATCGTGACGAACCACGACAGCGCCCGGTACCAACGCTTGCGCTTGTTCCGCTTGTAGAAGGCCGACCGCTCTTGGTAGACCTCGGTGAGCGCGAGCAACACGCCGTGATACAGGCCGTACGCAAGGTAGTCGACGGTCAGCCCATGCCACGCGCCCATGAGCAGCATGTCGACCAGGTAGGCCGCGCACGCCGTGTGCAGGCGGCTCGAGAAGAGCTTTCGCTTGGAGGCCATGCGCACGAACCTCATGAAGACGAAGTCGCGCAGCCACGTGGACAACGTGATGTGCCAACGGTTCCAAAAGTCCTTCATGTCCTGCGCCGCAAACGGGGCGCGGAAATTCTGGGGCGTGGCGATGCCGAAGCAGTAACTCGCCCCCACTGCCATGAGCGAATAGCCGGCAAAGTCGAAGAAGAGATACAGGGCGTAGACGTACGCGCGGGCGATGGTGCGCACCGGCGCCGGCCCGGGAATCGAGATCACCGCCGGCACGCCCGCGAGCTGCGCGGTGGCGGAAGGGTCGAGGGCCGTCTGCGCAATCGTTGCCAGCACCAGTTGCGACACGGCTCCGGCGAGCAGGAACAAGATGCCCCGACTGAAGAGGTCGGCGTACTCGGATCGGGAAAGCCGTCTGTCGGCGTCTTCTCGGAACCGACGCGACCGATCGATCGGCCCCGAGGTGAACGTCGCGAAAAACGTCAGGAAGTACAGGTAGTCAACGACGCCGAGGTAGTCGATGAGCCCATCGCGGATTTCGATGAGCACCTGCACCGCCTTGAAGGTGAGGTAACTGATGCCGATGAAGCCCAGCAGGTTCGCATCGAACACCGCCCCCACCTTGTAGATGACGAGCGGAGCGATGGTCGCGACAAGCGATGCGCGGTACACCGCCATGCTCTTGCGGCCGCTCTTCCAGCTGGCGAGCGTCGCACGCATGGACGCGAACGCCACCGCGAGAAACACCGCGAACGCAGCGGCGCCGGTGGGACTGCCCGCGAAGAGCAGACCGACCATCACGCATGAGGCCGCGAAGCCGTAATACTTGATACGTCTCTCCATGAAGCCGAGCACTGCGGCGGGAACCACCGCTGTGGCGAGCGCCATGAAAAACGACGGGGAGGTATAAAAGCCCATCGGTGCCTATTTCTTCTCGGTGAGGGCACGGCGGTCGAGTTTGCCGTTGCCGGTCATGGGCAAGGACTCATGGAACGCGACCTTCTTCGGAACCATGTAATGGGGCAGGAACTCGGCCAGGCGCTCCTTAAGCACGAGACCCGCGCGAAACGGCGTGTCCCCAAGCGGTTCGGACGGCACGACATGCGCCACGAGGTGCGAGATCTTCCCGTCCCGATACACCGGGGCGACCGCGGCGGCGGCGATCTCGGGCAGGCGACGCAAATGACCCTCGATCTCGCCGAGCTCGATGCGAAAGCCGTTGAGTTTGACCTGCAGATCGAGGCGGCCGCGGAAATGCAGCATGCCCTCGGCGTCGAGATAGCCCTCATCGCCGGTTCGATAGGCACGCACGGGGGCGCCGTCGAGCACGGCTGTGTCGAAGACGCGCGTCGTGAGGTCGGGCCGCCCAAAGTAGCCGCGGGCGACCGTATCGCCCTCGATAACGACCTCGCCGAAGGTGCCGACGGGAACGGAACGCCCCTCCTCATCGACGATACGGAGACGCGTGCCGAGGCGCGGGGCGCCCACGGGCAAGGGCTCGGGGCTCGCCGCCATCTCGGTCGTCACCTCAACCGAGGTGACGGCGACGGTCGACTCGGTCGGACCGTAGGTGTTGACTACGCGAGCCCGCGGGAAGCGCTCGAGCAGGCGCGCGGCCGTCGCGTTCGGTAGCGTCTCGCCGCAGAACAAGAAGAGCCTGAGCTCGGGCATGGCGCTCTGGTCGAAATCGGCATTCGCAAGGCAAAGCTCGGCAAACGACGGGGTCGAGACCCAGATATCCGCGCCGCTCTCCTTGAGCGCGGCGAACTAAGCCGCCATGCCGAGCTGCGTCTCGGCGGCCAGCGAGTACAACGTGCCGCCACCGCCGAGAGCGCCGGCGAGCTCGAACACTGACAGGTCGAACGAGAAGGGCGCCTGATCGAGCCACACGCGACCATCCGAGCGCTCAGGGGTGTTGCCGTGGACGAGTTCAAGGTCCCATGCGCAGAAGTTGTCAAAGCAGGCCGCCGTGACCTCGACGCCCTTGGGCGCACCGGTCGAACCGGAGGTGAACAGGATGTACGCAAGGTCCTCCCCATCGATCCAGCGATCGCGGTCGGAGTGGCCCGTGGCCGCCACGAGGTCGCCAATGGTGCGATGCTCGATAACGGTGACGGGCGGCATGTCGTCGCATGTGGGGAAGCTTCCCACCGCCAGCACGAGCGGGGCCTCAATGCCCGCGTCGCCCGTCATGGAGGCACGGATCTGCGTGGCGATCGACGCGGTGCGCTGCGGCGGCACGGAGTTGCCGTCGATGGGAACGTAGGGGCACCCGGCCTTCATGCAGGCGAGAAAGCATACGACCATGAACGGGTCCTTGTTGCCGTACACGATGACGGGCATACCGCGCTCGACAAGCTTGCCCACCTGCTCGGCGAGCGCCTCAGACGCCGCCCACAGCTCTCGATAGGTCAGGCTCATCCCCGTCGATGTGCGCACGGCGGTCCGGCAGGGCCACTCGCGGGCGACTCGCTCGATGTTCTCCAGGTACTTCACGTGTCATCCCATCCCTTCGGTTCCACACGGGCGCCATGGGCGCCGTGTCCGAGAGCCTACCCCCCCGACGCTGTTTTGGCAAGCGCTCCTTTGGGAGATACGGGGAGGCCTCGTCTTAATGCTGTGCCCCATTGTGCCCGTCGAAGCTTTGCGCATCCTTACCGCCGGGTGACGTTTGCGTAAGAGTGGTTATGAAGTGCTGAAGTCGCGGACGGATCATCCATTCGTGTGGAGGAACGCGGGCGCGAGCCCGCACGTGTAAAAACGCACCCGTCCCCAAATTGCACACATACGCACGGCAGATAGGCCTGGACGGTGGCGTATTATTGAAGGGTTAGCAAACCGTTCGGCTCAAGGTCGTGCAACCGCCGCCGACGGACCGACCCGTTCAGAAAGAAGGGCAGGACTCAATGGTCTCTCGCGTGTACGTAGAGAAGAAACCCGGGTTTGACGTCGAGGCGCAGCAGCTGCTCGCCGAGCTTCGCGACACCCTGGGCATCGAGGCGCTCACGGGCCTGCGCGTCATCAACCGCTATGACGTCGAGGGTATCGACGGGGAGCTGTTCGGCTCCTGCGTGCCCACCGTGTTCTCCGAGCCGCAGGTCGACTTCGCCTATGACGAGCTCCCCGAGGAGCCCGGCGCGACCGTCTTCGCCGTCGAGGCGCTGCCCGGCCAGTTCGACCAGCGCGCCGCCTCCGCCGCCGAGTGCGTGCAGCTGATCTCCTGCGGCGAGCGCCCCACCGTTCGCTCCGCAAAGGTCTACCTGCTCTCCGGCGATCTTTCCACCGAGGACTTCGACGCTATCAAGGGCTACGTGGTGAACCCGGTCGAGTCCCGCCTCGCCGAGCTCGAGTGCCCCGAGACCCTCACCCAGGAGATTCCCGACCCCGAGCCGGTCGAGATCATCGACGGCTTCCGCGAGATGGACGAGGCCGCCCTCGCCTCCTTCATCGCCGAGCGCGGTCTTGCCATGGACGAGGCCGACATCGCGTTCTGCCAGCAGTACTTCAAGGATGAGGATCGCGACCCCACCATCACCGAGATTCGCGTGATCGACACCTACTGGTCCGACCACTGCCGTCACACCACCTTCGGCACCAACCTCGAGAACATCGAGATCGACGACGCCGCCGTCGAGGCCGCCTTCAACCGTTACATGGAGATGCGCCACGAGCTCGGCCGCGACGAGAAGCCCGTCTGCCTCATGGACATGGGCACCATCGGCGCCAAGTGGCTTAAGAAGCAGGGGATCCTCACCAACCTCGATGAGTCCGAGGAGATCAACGCCTGCACCGTCAAGGTGACCGTCGACGTCGACGGCGAGGACCAGGACTGGCTGTTCCTCTTCAAGAACGAGACCCACAACCACCCCACCGAGATCGAGCCCTTCGGCGGCGCGGCCACCTGCGTGGGCGGTGCGATCCGCGACCCGCTCTCCGGCCGCTCTTACGTCTACCAGGCCATGCGCGTCACCGGTGCGGCCGACCCGACCGTCCCCGTCTCCGAGACCATCGCCGGCAAGCTGCCCCAGCGCAAGATCGTGACCACCGCAGCCGCCGGCTATTCCTCCTACGGCAACCAGATCGGCCTTGCCACCGGCCAGGTCTCCGAGCTCTACCACCCCGGCTACATGGCCAAGCGCATGGAGGTCGGCGCCGTGGTGGGCGCCACGCCCGCGAGCCACGTCCGCCGCGAGTGCCCCGCGCCCGGCGACAAGATCATCCTGCTCGGCGGCCGCACCGGCCGTGACGGCATCGGCGGCGCCACCGGCTCCTCCAAGGCCCACAACGTCGAATCCATCGAGAAGGACGGCGCCGAGGTCCAGAAGGGCAACGCCCCCATGGAGCGCAAGCTGCAGCGCCTGTTCCGCCGCGGCGACGCCTGCCGCCTGATCAAGCGCTGCAACGACTTCGGCGCGGGCGGCGTGTCCGTCGCCGTGGGCGAGCTGGCCGACGGCCTCTACATCGACCTCGACATGGTCACCAAGAAGTACGACGGCCTCGATGGCACCGAACTCGCGATCTCCGAGTCCCAGGAGCGCATGGCCGTGGCCGTGGCCGAGGCCGACGTCGAGGAGTTCATGGGCTACGCCGCCGAGGAGAACCTCGAGGCGACCGTGATCGCCGAGGTCACCTGCGAGCCCCGCGTCCGCATGGCCTGGCAGGGCGACGCGATCGTCGACCTCTCCCGCGACTTCCTCAACTCCAACGGCGCGCCCAAGTACCAGGACGTCCACGTCGTGGCCCAGGGCATCGCCCCCATCGACCCCGAGAGCGAGCTGGCCGAGGCCGCACTCGAGGAGTTCGGCACGCTCGACGGCATCTACGAGAGCACCGTCCCCATGGTGCCAGGCGCCGAGACCTGCGAGTCTTTCCACGACGCCATGGTCGAGCTCGTGAGCGACCTCAACGTGTGTTCCAACAAGGGCCTGTCCGAGCGCTTCGACTCCACCATCGGCGCCGCAACCGTGCTCATGCCCTTCGGCGGCGAGCGTCAGCTGACCCCGAACCAGGCCATGGTCGCCAAGTTCCCGGTCGACGGCGAGACCACCACGGTCTCCGGCATGGCCTGGGGCTTCAATCCCTACATCATGGACGCCGACCAGTATCGCGGCGCTTACCTCTCCGTCGTCGAGAGCATCTCCCGCCTCGTGGCCACCGGTTTCGACCATGAGAAGGCCTACCTGTCCTTCCAGGAGTACTTCGAGCGTCTGCGCGACGTGCCCGAGCGCTGGGGCAAGCCCATGGCCGCCGTGCTGGGCGCCCTCATGGCCCAGGTCGAGCTCGGCGCCGGCGCCATCGGCGGCAAAGACTCCATGTCCGGCTCCTTCGAGGACCTCGACGTCCCGCCGACGCTCGTCTCCTTCGCCGTGGCCGTGGACAAGCTCGCCAACGTGGTGTCGCCCGAGTTCAAGGGCGCCGGCCACCGCGTCGCGCTGATCCAGCCCACCTATCAGGTCGACGACCTCCTGCCCGAGTCCGCTTCCCTGCTCACCGCTTTCCGCACCGTCGAGAGCCTCGTGCGCGAGGGCAAGGCGCTCTCCGTGTCCACCGCGGGCTTTGGCGGCCTGGCCGAGATCCTGTTCAAGGCCTGCCTGGGCAACCGCTTGGGCTTCGAGGTGTCCGAGGCCTACTACGAGGCCGACACCCGCGACCTGTTCGACCACTCCTACGGTTGCTTCGTCGTTGAGCTCGACGAGGGCGCAGCCCTGCCCGAGGCCGACGGCGTGCGCATTGTCGAGCTCGGCGTGACCTGCGAGCCCTATGAGTTCACCGCCTACGGCGAGACGCTTGATCTGGCCGAACTGCAGGAGGCCTGGGAGAGCGCGCTCGAGGGCGTGTTCCCCTACCGCAGCGCCGCTGACGATGTCGATGCCCCCGAGGAGCTCATCCCCGAGGAGCGCTACCGCTGCGAGGAGGAGGGTCGCATCCGCGCGACCTACGGCGGCCTCAAGATTGCCAAGCCCCGCGTGATCATCCCTGTCTTCCCTGGCAACAACTGCGAGTTCGACTCCGCGCGCGCCTTCCGCGCCGCCGGTGCCGAGGCCGATGTCTTCGTGATCAACAACCTCACGCCCGAGAACGTCGCCGAGTCCACCCGCGAGCTTGCGCGCCGCATCCGCGAGTCCCAGATCGTCATGATCCCGGGCGGCTTCTCCGGTGGCGACGAGCCCGACGGTTCCGCCAAGTTCATCACCGCGTTCTTCCGCGCACCCGAGGTCACCGAGGCCGTTCGCGACCTGCTGCAGTCCCGCGATGGCCTGATGCTCGGCATCTGCAACGGCTTCCAGGCGCTCGTCAAGCTGGGCCTCGTGCCCTACGGCGACATCGTGGACGCCACGCCTGAGGCCCCGACGCTGACCTTCAACGAGATCGGCCGTCACCAGAGCCGCCTGGTTCGCACCCGCATCTGCAGCGACCTGTCGCCGTGGCTCTCCCAGTGCGACCCCGATGAGCTCTACACCGTGGCCATCTCCCATGGCGAGGGTCGTTTCGTGGCCAACGACGAGGTCTTGGATCAGCTCCGTGCCGGTGGCCAGATCGCCACGCAGTACGTCGACGTGGCGGGCATGCCCTCCATGGACCTCGACGTGAACCCCAACGGTTCCGTGGCCTGCATCGAGGGTATCACCAGCCCCGACGGCCGCGTGTTCGGCAAGATGGGCCACGTCGAGCGTCGCGGCGACGGTCTGTACAAGAACGTCCCCGGCGAGAAGTTCATGCCCCTGTTCGAGAGCGGCGTGGCCTACTTCGGCTAAACGCCTCGCAGCCCCTCCGTCTGCTCACTGACGCTCAAGCGCCGTCGGCCATCACGGTCGGCGGCGCTTTTGCCTTCTCGCCGACACGATAAGCTCCACCTCCGCCATATCATCGAGACGCCACGAACAGCTTTGCGCTCGCAGATAAGCTGCCTGATACGTTTGCTCGCGGACGGGCATCCTAGCCGTAACCCACTCGGCATCGATTAGAAGACGAGTCGTGGCGCATGCCCGCGACTCTCCCCCGCATCCCCCTCATGTTCTCAATCGTAGCCCGCAAAAGCTTGTAAACAGCCCTCACAACCACACTCCGACCACCCTCCCAACCCTGAAAGGCACATCCATGGAGCTCTTCTCCACCCGCCTTGCCCTGCGCCCCTGGGCAGACGCTGACGCCCCGGCCCTCTTCGAGCTCGCACGCGACCCGCGCGTCGGAACCGCTGCAGGCTGGCCGCCACACACGAGCGAAGAACAGAGCCTCGACATCCTTCGTAATGTCCTACAAGGGCCCGAGCAATACGCCATTACATTGCGCGAAAGCGGCGAGCTCATCGGCGCAATCGGTCTTTTAACAGGCGATGCCTGCGATTATCTCGAGGCGGACGATGAGTATTCTGTCGGCTATTGGATCGGTGTGCCCTATTGGGGTCAAGGCTTTGCCGCCGAGGCTCTTCAGCGCCTCATCGACCACGCTCGCGATTCCCTGGGCGCCCGGGCCATCTACGCGGACCACTTCCTCGAGAACACCCAGTCACACCGCGTCATGGAGAAGTGCGGCCTTTCGCCCGTCCGTACGCAAACCACTGACGTCCTTTATCCGGCAGGCAAGCGTGACGTGCTCATCATGCGGCGCCTCCTTGTTCCGCACATCGAAAGGAATGACATGAACCATCCCATGAAACAACTCCCCGAGCGCGCTATTGACGAACAGGAAGCCCGCGACATCCTCCGTATGGGCGAAATACTGCGTCGTCGCCACCGTCGATGAAGACGGTCATCCTTACGCCACGCCTCTCTCCTACGTCCTCGACGGCGACTCCCTTCTTATCCATACCGGTATCGCCGGCGGTCAGAAAACGGACAATTGGACGCGCGACCCACGCGTGTGCGTGACCGTGGCCATGGATATGGAGCCCGTCTATGTAAAGGAAAACGGCGAGCCGGGGTTCTTCACCACGCGGTATGCCAGCGTCATCGCAACCGGCACGGTTCGGCGCGTCGTTGAACCAGTCTGCGCGCGCCGCGCGCTCGCCCAGCTCTGCCTCAAATACTGCCCCGAGCATCGAGACAAGATCGGAGATGCCATCGAATGGGAGCTGCCCGCGACCGCCGTCTGGGCTATCGACCTCGAGCATATCTCCGGCAAGGCAGGACGGCGCATCCCGAACGGCAAGGGCGCGGTAAACCCGCACTAGTCACAATGTCCACTCCGCCCCGGACCCTTATCAACGATCGCCCCACAAATCGACGATTGCTTTCATGGCGATAGAGTCGTCGCGCATTCACGACGCAGACTTTGGGGTATAGACTACCCGTAGAGTAGTATTTCAACGAAAGGAACCCGCATGGACGCCAATTATGAACTCGCCCTATATTATCGCCCGACCTGCCCCTTCTGCATCAAGGTGCTCGACTTCATGGACCGCCAGGGCGTGATGATTCCCCTGATCGATATCTCTCAAGATCGTGATGCGGCAGCCACCCTGATTGAAGTCGGCGGCAAACAGCAGGTGCCCTGCTTGTTCATCGACGGCAAGCCGCTTTATGAATCCAGCGACATCATCTCCTGGATCGACGAGCATCTTTGCCGATAGCTCAGATACGATATGCTGACGCAGACAGCCACCGCCGTGCCCTTATGATGAGCCGCGCTCTTATTGCTCAGCGCTCACATAGTCTTCGTCGACAGTGATTTTTGGAACCGCGTCGGGATACTCCTCAACGACCATGTCGCCGAGCTTTCGCTTGAACTCAGACGGGCTCAATGCGCACTCAACCGGATGCAGGCAGTCGAAAATCACATTCGTGTGAGTCGGTCCGGGAACGCATCTCAGATCATGGATGCTCGCCTCGCCATCGATGCTCTTCGCCATAGCATCGATCTTATTACGCATATCAACGACATGTGGGTCGTTCGTAACGATCGGGTCGTAGTGCAGCGTGACGATGAGGCCGTCATCGTCTTTAAACGCCTGCTCGATGTTATCCAGCGTGTCGTGGCTCTCCATGGGATCGGTCTCGGCGGCCATTTCCACATGGGCGCTCGCAAACTGCCGACCCGGGCCATAGTCGTGAACCATGAGGTCATGAGTGCCCAAGACACCTGGATAGGACATGATCTTCGAGCGGATGTGGGCAACGAGCTCGGGATCGGGAGCCTGTCCGAGAAGCGGATTGACCGTGTCGCGAATGAGCTCGATGCCGCTCCAACCGATATACAGGCCGACCGCGAGTCCGACCCACGCATCGAGCTCGATGCCCGCCACATATGCGATGATGGCGCACGCAAGCACCGCGCCCGTGGCGATAACGTCGTTCTTGGAATCCTGGGCCGTGGCAAGAAGCGTCTCGGATTTTATGCGCTCGCCGAGCACGCGGTTGAGATGCGCCATCCAAAGCTTAACCGCCATGGATCCCGCGAGGACCACCACCAAAGCGAGAGAGAACTCGACTGGACTTGGATTCAACACCTTGTCGATTGAAGATTTGACGAGCTCGACACCGATCATGAGGACGAGCACGGCAACGACGAGACCGGATAGGTATTCAAAGCGACCATGGCCGTAGGGATGCTCGGGGTCAGCCGGCTTGCTGGCGAGCTTGAATCCGAGAACGCTCACGATGTTGGAACTCGCGTCGCTCAGATTGTTGAGCGCGTCGGCAACGATCGAGACCGACCCTGACAGGATGCCAACCAGGGCCTTTGCGATGCAGAGCAGCACATTCAACGAGATACAGACAACCCCCGCCAAGGCGCCGACCCTACCACGGTCGCCTTCGGATCTAGCGATAATCCATTCGATCAAAGGTACCCCTTCCTTCGATAAGAGAAACTACGGCAAAACGTTCGCCAGAGGCGAGGCCTGTGAGCACATATCCGCCAGGAACACTCGCCTCTGGCGAACGTTTTGAGTCATATCCACAACATCAGGCATTCTGTGGCAATGGCAAATGGCCGCCACCCCATGGGCAGCGGCCATTTCAAAAGCGCGAAACGCGATTCAAGCGTTAAGACTAGACCTTAGAGCTTGATCTCGATGTCGACGCCGGCAGGCAGGTCGAGACGCATGAGGGAATCGACGGTGCCAGGCGTGGGATCGAGGATGTCGATCAGACGCTTGTGGGTGCGCATCTCGAACTGCTCACGAGAGTCCTTGTTCACGTGAGGAGAGCGGATGACGGTGTACAGGTTGCGCTCGGTCGGCAGCGGAATGGGGCCGGAGACGCGGGCACCGGTCTTCTGAGCGGTGTCGACGATGAGCTTGGCGGACTGATCCACGACCTCGTGATCATAGCCCTTCAGGCGAATCCTGATCTTCTGGCTGGACAACTTAACCTCCAACAATGGATAGCGAGGGCAGCCTCGCGGTGTGTTTACAAGTACAGGCGACAGACCTTAGTTGGTGCCGTTCTTGGCCATGACCTCGTCCACGATGGACTTGGGAGCCGGCTCGTAGGAGTCGAACTGCATGGTGTAGGTAGCACGGCCCTGGGTCTGGGAGCGAAGGTCGGTAGCGTAACCGAACATCTCGCCCAGCGGCACCTTGGCACGGATGAGCTTGCTGTTCTTGCGATCCTCCATGCCCTCGATCTTGCCGCGGCGACCGGAGAGGTTGCCCATAACGTCGCCCATGTACTGCTCGGGGGTCTCGACCTCGACAGCCATGATCGGCTCGAGCAGCTGCGGGTCAGACTTCTTGAGGGCGTCCTTGATAGCCATGGAACCGGCGATCTTGAAGGCGGCCTCGGAGGAGTCGACCTCGTGGTAAGAACCGTCGAACAGGGTGACCTTAACGTCGAGGACCGGGAAGCCGGCGATAACACCGGTGTTCAGGGCCTCCTGGATGCCCTTGTCGATGGACGGGATGTACTCCTTAGGCACGACGCCGCCGACGATAGCGTTGACGAACTCGTAGCCGAAGCCCTCCTCCATCTTCTCGAGCTTGATGACGGCGTGGCCGTACTGACCGCGACCGCCGGACTGACGGACGAACTTGCCCTCAGCCTTCTCGACGTCGTGACCAGCGGTCTCGCGGTAGGCAACCTGAGGCTTACCAACGTTGGCGTCAACCTTGAACTCACGGAGCAGACGGTCGACGATGATCTCGAGGTGCAGCTCGCCCATGCCGGCGATGATGG